>OIIE01000200.1_pt1 | contig 8738 bp, 4 predicted proteins | sample 1583201 | NCBI WGS metagenome assembly OIIE01 (sample SAMN02674795, study PRJEB24791) | human gut metagenome, SKBSTL041 | isolation source: stool | host: Homo sapiens | place: USA | reverse complement strand
GGATGCCGTCTCCAAGGATGTCTTCATAGTTCTTTCTGGTAACAGGCTTATCATTGATTTTGATGTTGAAATCCTGTACAATTTCGGCAACCTTAACGTCGTTCTCGTCCAGTTTGATGATCGTGCCAAGCAGCTTGCTGGGGTCAATTTCAGCTTCCTGTTGACCATTGCCGATATAAATGTCATCGTCATCTACAGTTTTCAGCGTAACATTGCCGCCGGTGATCTGGATGTTTTCGCCTTTGCCACTCACTCGTCCGCCGCCGATGGCCGCAACAGGGCCGCTTCCGCCGCCGGACTCTGCATGTACCGTGCCGCCCTCAATGGTAATGTTTTTGCCGCTGCCCATGTAGCCGCCGCCAATGCCTGCTGCTTCGCCACCGGGTATCGCCGTTACATTACCATCGCGAATCGTAATATTTTGACCCGCCGCGCTTTGACCTCCGCCAATGCCTGCACCCCAGTTACCGCCGTGGGCCTCGATCGTACCACCTTCAATCACAATATTGCTGGCATTTTTATGCCATGCGCCGCCAATGCCTGCGCCGCTCTCGCCGCCGTAAGCATTCAGCGTACCGAAGCCGCTGATGGTCAGGGTCCCGTTGTCGTCGGCCTTTTCCACACCGGCGTGTTTCGGGCCGCTTTGCAGGGTATTCGTGCCTGCAATGACCAGCTCCACATTGCCGCTGACCGAGACTGCCGCATCGGAAGTAGTCTCGATATTGACATTAGACAGTGTGACTTTTGCACCAGTGGTGCCGCCTTCGATGGTCAGGGTTTTGTTCGTCGGGCTGCCGTCCGTTGTGATCTGCAGATCGTCCTTTTGCTGGGCTTCATTATTGCCCTGCTGGACATACTGTTTGCCATCATCCCCAATATAGACTCTGATGCTGCCGTACTTGAGATTCATCTGATACACAGGTTCTTCTTCCATCATACCGTTCTCTTCGTCCAGCACGCTCACCGCGCTTTTGGCAGCGGTGCTCTGCTGGAGCAGGGCATCGGTGCTTGCGGCCAGAGCCGGGGCGGAAAGGCTGAACATCATGCATGCTGCCAGCGCAGCGGAAGCTGCCCGCCGGGCCAAAATATTTCGTTTCATAGGGGTTCCTCCTTTGCGAAAATTATTACGGGGGGGGGTATGCATTACGGTACTTTGATTATCTCACACTTTACCGGATTTTGGAAGCAAACCTGCGTGAATCGCCCTAAAAGCAGCGTGAAAAGCATGATTTGTGCCGGTTCTGTTGCAGTTGTCCGGCCCGCAGGCACAGCAAAGCCCCCCGGCAGGCCTTCGTCTGCCGGGGGGCTGTTTGCTGTTTTACTGCTTGGGGAACGCCTTATTCCACACTTCGATTACCTTGAACTTCGGGGTCCAGCCTTCGGGCTCAAAGCGGTCGCCCTTGGCATCCATGGTGCCCTGCTCGGTGCACCACTGTGCGGCCTTTGCCATATCGGGGTCGGTCACATCCGCAAACGCGGGCTGTGCGGCGGGTTCGGGCTTGCCCTTCTCAGTCCAGATGAGCAGTGCCAGCTGGCCGCGGTTTGCGGGGATGGCCGCGCCTGCAGGCAGCAGGTCGTTCAGGATCACGCGGGTGGCGATCTCGTAGCCGCCCCAGATGGCTGCACCGCCCACGGCCACGGCGGCAATTGCACCGCCCGTGGTATCCATGGGTGCAGGTTCTACGCCGAAGTCTTCATCAATAGGTTCGTCCGGGTCAGGCTTGGCCACCGGGCTTGCCGACCAGTGGGCGATCAGTTTGACCGGGTAAACGGGCATCTTAAACGTAGTGGTCGCGCTCTTGGCATTGTCCAGCTTGAGCTGCAGATTTTCCGGAATGCCACCGGGGAATTTCTCGTAGAAGCTATCGGGGTACTTGATCTCCCATTCCACGAACTCCATGCCGGGGTATTTCTCGGCATCATATGGGGTAGCTGTGATCTCCACCTCGGTGCCGATCTCTGCGGGGATATCGCTGCCCTCGTCCAGAGTGGACTTTGCCGTGCCGCCCGTAACAGTAACGGTACTCCTCAGCACGGAAGCGGGGATGCTGTAAACGGCGGTCAGCTTCACGCCGTCCTGCGGCATGGTAAAGACGATCTTTTCCGTGCCCTTTTCCGTTTCGGAGCCCAGACTACCCTCAATTATGCCAATATTCTTGCTGGAATCTTTTTCCACCTTCCAGTGATGGAACGACTCATTCTCCTTGACAGGCTCATTGGCTTCGATCGTGACGGTCTGGCCCGGCTGTACGAGCACCGTGCCCGTCTGGCTTTCGCCCTTTCCGACGCGGATCGTACCGCCCGTCACTGTGACCTGCATATCTACTACAGGTGCCGGGAAGCTATAAGAAGCTTTCAGCTCCACCGGGCTGGCCGGCATGGTGAAGGTCATAGTTTTTTCGGTATTTTTCTGCGCTTCGGTCAGTTCAAAGCCTTCCGGGCTGATCACTTTCCAGCCGCCGAACTTTGTAACACTCGGGTTTTTGTTCTCACCGCTCACCGTGACCTTTTCGCCTGCAAAGGCGGTAGTCAGTTTTCCATCAGTGTCACCAACGACCTGAGCGGTGCCGTTTTTCACGGTAATGCTGTAAGTCTCCCTCGGCTCAATGCGCAGGTAGCTGCTTTCTACCGTATCAGGGAGCGGATGGATGCGCGGGTCGATCAGCTTTGCATCCTCGGCTTCGCTGGTATAGTAGACGTATTTTTTGCCGTCTGCCTGTGTAAAGTCAACAGTGCCCACATGGCCGCCCGGTGCATTGTTTTTCAGGATCACAGTACCGGAAGCGGTGATGTCGGTATTTTCGGAGACTGCTCTTTCGGCATCACTGATGGAAATGGTGACATCCTCGGCCTTGTTGATCGTCAGGTTTTTCGCCGCTCTACCGTCGGTACTCTCAATGGTCACGTTACCACCGCTGGTAATGGTAAGAGCCTTATTCGAAATACTATTGCCGTTTGCATAAAGATCAACATCACCGAGATTGTTAATACTCAGATTTCCATTCACAACCACGTCTCCGCCGCTGCGGATATCCACCTTACCGGTGCAGTCGATCGTGCTGGTATCATCTCTGGCGAAAATCGCAGCAAACTTATTGCTGCTGATCGTTACATTATGTGCATCCACTACAATCAACTTTGCAGCCACAGCAATCTGATCTTTACCATCCAGATTTATATCCTTGCCGGGTGCGTTGATTTTTTGAAGCGACCTTGGTAGTTTGCCATCCGACTTCAACGTTTGGGTGGTCGGGTCGTAACTCAGCACACCATTTCCTAAAATGTCTTTATAGTTTTTGCTGGTAACGCGGGTTGGTGTAGTGTTCTCGCTGCCCACCGCAATGCCATAATCCTGTACAACATTGTAATTCGGGATCAGAGTCACGTTATTGCCCGGCATAGTAAAGGTGACTGTGGGGTTCGCCTTCTGGTCATCTGTAAGCGTGATGCCCTCAGCAGTCCAGCCGGTAAACTCTGCGTTTTCTCTGCCTGCTGCGGTCACGGTGACCTTTTCGCCCGCAAAGGCCGAGTTCACTGCCTTACCATCCACGGTGATGGTGGCACCGTCTGCGGTAATCGTATAGGAAACTTTCGGCACAATGCGCAGATAGTTTTCAGTTCTTGCCGGAATCGTCCCAGTGCCCGCATCCGTCGGCGTTGCGTCAGGCGCATTGCTGGTATAGTAGACAAAATCGTTCGCACTTACCGGAGCGGCAAACTCAATTCCGCTAATTGCAACTCCCGAATTCGCGCCTGCTTCCGTGTGCTCAAGGGTAACAGGGCAAAGACAGTAGATGTACACTTTTCCATAAACCGGTGCCCAATTACCAGTGCTGGAAACTTTCACGGAACGAGCGTTTTCGATCAACAGATTATTACTCACAATCATCTCTGTGGATTCCAGCACCACGTCCGTGTTCGGTGCATCGATGGTCAGATAATTGACTGCGCTGGCATTCGGCTTCAGCAGGGTCAACTTTTGCTTATCAGGATCATACTTCAGGAAGCCAAGAATGTTGTTGCAATTATCGCTGTCAACTTCCACCTTACCTCTGCCATAGATTTCAATGGTAATGCCATACTTCGTAGCAACAGACGCATTAGCATCCGTTCCGCTGTTCTCCGCGTCCAGCACGCTCACGGCGCTGCGGCGAGTCATGCTCAACTGCATCAGCGCATCGGTGCTTTCGGCCAGCGCCGGAGCGGAAAAGGTGAACATCATGCATCCGGCCAGCGCCGCCGATACTGCACGCCGGATAAGTTTGCCTTGTTTCATGGTACAACCTCCTTTTTCCCCTCGCATTTTTACGGGGGGGGGTATATATTACAGTATCTTGATTATCCCACACTTTACCGCATTTTGGAAGCAAACCCGCGTGAATCGCCCTAAAAGCAGCGTGAAAAGCACAATTTGTGCCGGTTTTGTTGCAGATGTCCGGCCCGCAGGCACAGCAAAGCCCCCGGCAGGTTTGCGCCTGCCGGGGGCTTTACTATGTTATGAAAGATCAATCCTTCTTCTCTGCTGTGCGGGCAAAGAAGTTGGCGAGGATCGCACCGGAAATGTTATGCCACACGGAGAACACAGCGCCGGGAATGGTAGCCAGCGGATACTGTGCAAAGTGTGCGGCGGCCAGACTGGTTGCAAGGCCGGAGTTCTGCATGCCCACCTCGATGGAGATCGCGCGGCACTTGGTGGAGTCCAGCTTGAGCAGCTTGCCCACGCCAAAGCCGGTGAGGTAGCCCAGCACATTGTGCAGGATGACCACCACAAGGATAAGCAGACCGCTGGTCATGATCTTGGCGCTGTTGGCGGAGACCACGGCGCAGATGATCAGCACGATGGCGGTAGTGGAGACCAGAGGCAGCACACGGACGGCTTCCTCGGTGAACTTATGGAAGAAGTGATTGACCACAAAGCCCAGTGCGATGGGCACCAGCACCACCTTGACGATGGACATGAACATGCTCATGGGGTTCACGTCAACACGCTGGCCAGCGTACAGCAGGGTGAGCAGCGGGGTGAGGAGCGGAGCCAGCACGGTGGAAACAGCGGTCATGCCAACGGACAGTGCAACGTCGCCCTTGGAAAGGTAGGTCATCACGTTGGAAGAGGTGCCGCCGGGGCAGGTGCCAACCAGGATCACGCCAATGGCCAGCTCGGTGGGCAGGTGGAACACCTGCGTGAGCGCCCATGCCAGAAACGGCATGAGGGTAAACTGTGCAACGCAGCCCACGATCACATCCTTCGGGCGGCTGAACACCACCTTGAAGTCCTCCGGCTTCAGGGTGAGACCCATGCCGAACATGACGATGCCCAGCAGGGTGTTGACCCATGCGGTCTTTACCACACTGAAGGTGCCGGGGAACAGCAGAGCCAGTGCCGCCACCACAATGACGATGGCGGCCATGTACTTGCCCACAAAGTCGCTTACTTTTTCCAGTGTTTTCATAATTGTTTCTCCTTTTCCTTCTGACATGCTTTGGGACAAAAGCATCCGCAAAACAAAACGCCCTTGTCCCCTACGGTCTGTAAGAGACAAAGGCGTGTAAAATCCTCTGCGGTACCACTCTTATTGCCGGTGCAAAGCCCGGCCCCTCAGTGCGCATCCAACAATGCGCGGCCCGTGATAACGGGGGCCTGCCGTTCCCGCTTACTGGGGCGTAGATACCGCCCATTCAGCCGGAAAGCTCGGAGAGGATCTTCCCACGGATGCCCTGCACTGCCTTGCACCAACCGGCAGCTCTCTGCAGCATTCCTTCCGGGTACTTTTTCTCGTCATAGCCGTAATATTCTTGGTGACATGGAGTATACTCCCCTGCAAAGGCAAAGTCAATAGAATGAAGCCTTCTGATTTTTCATGCAGTTCATTTCAGGAGTGAAAGTGGTTCACGCAGCAGACAAAGCAGAACGGCATCGGCACCGACTGCTCCGGCAGGATGACGCGAAGCCATGGTCTAAAGAGTCGGCGGCGATGCCATCCCATCACACAACAAAAGACCGCTCATCTTTTCGGGTGAGCGGTCTTGCTGTTTCTGCGGTTTATTCGCCTTTGGCTTTTGTAAGCAGCATGTGCACGTATTCCGCGCAGGCATCCCAGTCGCGGGCGGCGGCCTTGTCCTTCGGCATCAGGCTGCTGGCAAGGCCCACGCCAAGGCAGCCCGCCTTGCGGAACTCCGGGATGTTCTCCGGCGTTACGCCGCCAATGGCAACATAGTTTGTGTCGTCCTGGAATCCGACAATCTGGGGCAGGAGAAAAACGACCTCTGAGCCGCTTTTTCCTGTCTGATACGCAAAAAAGATCCCGTTCACCCAGAAGTGGACGGGATCTTTTATTGCTTATGGGGCTTTCCTGCAGCCGATCAGGCCTTGACGAAGGCAGCTGCTTACTTTGCAGCCAGATACTTGCCCAGCTCGCGGCCCAGCGTCAGGCACATACCAATGCTCACACCGGGGATCGGGGTGATATACTCGGGACCAAAGCGCATACCGCAGGTGTTGCCGGAAGCGTACAGGCCCTCGATGGGCTGATAATCCTCGTTCAGCACCTGCTGGTCATTGGTGGTCACAAAGCCGCCGGTGGTCACCAGTGCAAAGCCCAGACTCGGGGTGGTGACATGGGCGTAGAAGGGAGCCTTTGCAACTGCATTCAGGAAGTGCGGGTCCTTGGCAAAGTCGCTGTCGTAGCCCTCGGCGCAAACCTTATTGTACTGCTCCACAGTAGCGGAAAGGGCTGCAGGCTCCACACCGATGTACTCAGCCAGCTGTTCGATGGTGTCGGCGCAGTACCAGCCGTTGGTGCCCTCGGCACCAGCAGCCTTTGCGGCCTCAAAGTTGCCCTTCATGGCTTCCACCACAGCGGGCATGTCGTACTCGAATGCCTGATGGCCGGGAAAGCCGCGCAGGATCTGGGTCTCATAGGTGCTGTCGTAGATGGAGGTGATATTGCCGCGCTTTGCACGTGCCATGAAGAAGCCGTTGATCTCCGGGCCGGCAAAGGCTTCGTTCTGGAAGCGCTGGCCATTCTCGTCCACCCACAGGGGGCCGGGCAAATAGTCGGGCACGGCCATGGAGTCGAAGTTCATGGTGGAGATGTCGCCCTCCAGACGGCCGCCTGCCCACACACCCATCTGGATGGTGGAGCCGTCGCGGCCAAAGGGAGCAAAGAAGTCCTCATCCTTGGTGAACAGACGCTTGATGTCCGGCAGCAGATCGTCCATCATTTCCTTGTTGCCGCCAAAGCCGCCGCCTGCCAGCACAACGCCATTCTTAGCGTTGATCTTGAGGTAATTGCCGTCGCCGTCCTGTGCGATCACGCCGGTGACCTTTGCACCGTCCATTACCAGCTGCACACCCTTGGTGCCAAACAGAGCGGTGGCATTGTCAGAGAAATTCTCCTCCACATAATTGTAATTGTCCCAGCTCAGGTCCTTCAGCTCCAGCTGACCGGCGGTGTTGTTGTTCTTCTCGCCGCTGGCGGGGTTCTCCCAGTAGTTCTCCCACCATTCCAGCGTGCCGGTGTAGTAGTGCATGCCGTTGTTCAGCTGGTGCACGGTGTACTCGTTGTCCGGCCAGAACTGGATGCGGGTCTTGGCCAGCGTGTCCGGGTTGATCTTGTCCAGCCACCAGTCCACAGTGCTGCCGCTGTTCTTGGCAAACTTCATCACCAGTGCGGTGTTTGCCTTGCCGTGGGTCTGCATCATCCAGTTGTTCACAAACTCCACTTCGTCCACCTTGGGCACACCGTGGCTCAGCAGGTAGTCCGAGTTGATGTGGCCAATATCGTGGCCGACCGTCCACCAGCTCTCGCGGGGCATGGCTTCCAGCACCAGAACGTTCTTACCCTCTTCGGCCAGCTCACGGTAGCAGCTCAGGCCGGCATAGCCCATACCGATGATGGCAACGTCAACATCGTAGGTCTTGGTGATCTCACTGTCCGGGATGGCTTCCGGGGCGGTGCGCCAGCCGGCAGCCTGCTCAGAAGCTTCCGGGGCAGACACTGCAGTGCCTCCCATAGCCTGTGTGATGCAGTCGTTCATGCACTGCTTCACAGCATCGCTGGTAATGGTTGCACCGGACACGCCGTCGATAGTGCTGTTCTGGGCTTCCAGCAGCTGCTTGATCAGGTCATCCTTTGCGGCCTGACCAATGGAGTCGGTCTCACCGGACAGATCCAGCTGGATGTCAGTAATGGCTGTCTCGCTGAAGGTGGCGGTCATGGTGATATCGCTCATGCCCTTGGCCGTGGCAGTGTAGGTACCCGGGGTGTACTTTGCAGCGGCAGAAGATGCAGCCGTGCTGCCGGAAGCAGCATTGCAGGTGGCCAGTGCACCGGCGGTGATGCCGCTCATGGCAGCAGCAGAAGCCAGCTTCAGAAAGCTTTTGCGCGAGATCTTTTTCATCTTGGTGGTTCCTTTCGTTTTTCTCTTTCTTCTCAATGTGCGGGGTCGTGCGCCCCTTTTGATTGTTAATTCTATCACAATATCTCTCACTTGAAAAATATTGCTTTCTTCTTATAATTAGAAGTAAAAGTTATAAGCAATTTTTTAAGAGAAAAAGGAGCCGGTCATGACCCTGCAGCAGATGCGCTATTTTATTGCGGTGGCACAGAATTTGAGCTTTTCCAAAGCGGCACAGCAGCACTATGTTTCCCAAACGGCGGTCAGCCAGCAGATCAAGCTGCTAGAAGAAGAACTTGAAACTGAGCTGTTTCAGCGCACACGGCACTCGGTGGCGCTTA
>OIIE01000188.1_pt1 | contig 8916 bp, 5 predicted proteins | sample 1583201 | NCBI WGS metagenome assembly OIIE01 (sample SAMN02674795, study PRJEB24791) | human gut metagenome, SKBSTL041 | isolation source: stool | host: Homo sapiens | place: USA | reverse complement strand
ATCTAGGGGCTATCTATTTTCGAATAGCCCCTTAATTAGGGATATTATTATAGTAAAATCCTTTTATTCTGAAACTTCATTAAGTTCACTGCTCTTTTTGCCTTTTATCAGTATGTAAGCGATAGGAGATGCAACGAACAGAGAAGACATTGTACCGAATACAACACCCAGAATCATGGCGAATGCGAAGCTGCGGATAGAGTCACCACCGAGGATGAAGATACACAGCAATACAATCAAGGTACTCAGTGAAGTATTGATGGTGCGTGCCAAAGTTGTATTCAATGAGTCATTGAACAACTGGAACTTGTCACGCTTCGGATAGAGACCGAAGAATTCACGTACACGGTCGAAGATTACCACCTTGTCGTTGATAGAGTAACCGATAGCTGTCAGGATGGCGCCGATAAAGGTCTGGTCGATTTCCAGAGAGAACGGCATCCAGCCCCAACAGATGGAGTAGGCACCCAGGATGATGATGGTATCACAAGCCAATGCGGCTACTGAACCGATACTGTATGCAATATTGCGGAAACGGATCAGGATATAGATACCGATGGCAATCAATGCAAGTACAACAGACCAGATGGCTGAAACCTTGATGTCGTCTGCGATACTCGGACCTACCTTCTGGGAACTGATGATACTTCCGCCCGTATGGTTTTCGCGGTCGATGAAGGTTTCCAAAGTGATGTTCTGAGTCAATACCGGCTTCAGAGTCTCATACAGATATGCTTCGATTTCAGAGTCGATGTTGTTACCTTCTTCTTCAATGCGGTAGTTCGTGCTGATACGTACAGTCTTGCCGTCTGTACCGATAGCGATAACGCTGACATTGGCATCGCCGAACTTGCTGGAGATAAGTTCACGAATCTGTTCCGGTTCCACTTTGTTCTCAAACTGTACCTTGAAGTTACGTCCACCGGTGAAGTCGATGCTCTGGCTCAGTCCACGGGTAGCGAGGAAAGCGATACATACAACTACGGCAGCTCCGGTGATGGTCAACCACAGCTTGTTTCTGCCCATGAAGTCGAAGTGTACGTTCGCCATCAGGTTCTTGGAAATCTTGGAAGAGAATGTCAGGTTCAGCAATTTGTCTTTGCCCATGAAATAATCATAGAACAGACGTGTCATGAACACGGCAGTAAAGAACGAAATCAAGATACCGATAATCAGTGTAGTGGCAAAACCGCGGATAGGACCTGTACCGAAGTTGAACAGGATGATACCGGTGATGATAGACGTCAAGTTGGAGTCGAAGATAGCAGAGAAGGCGTTGGAGTAACCGTCAGCCAATGCTTTCTTCACACCCTTGCCGGCACGAAGCTCTTCTTTTGTACGTTCATAGATAAGTACGTTCGCATCCACCGCCATACCGAGTGACAACACCATACCGGCAATACCGGACATGGTCAGTGCCGCCTGGAAGGATGAAAGGATACCCAGCGTGAAGAAGAAGTTCAGGAACAATGCGCAGTTGGCAACCATACCCGGGATGAAGCCATACATGGAACACATGTAGATCATCAACAGGATCAAAGCTACAACGAATGAGAAAATACCTGCGTTAATAGATTCCTGACCCAGAGACGGACCTACGATATCTTCCTGTACGATGTGAGCCGGAGCCGGCATCTTACCTGATTTCAATACGTTAGCTAAGTCTTTTGCTTGTTCAGGAGTGAAATGACCTGTAATCTGTGAACGTCCACCTGTGATTTCAGAGTTTACGTTTGGTGCAGAATATACATAGTTATCAAGAACGATAGCAATGGAACGGCCAATGTTCTGCTTAGTCAACTGAGCCCAGCGGCGTGCACCGTCAGAGTTCATGGTCATGCTTACAGCCGGTTTGCTGTATTGGTCGAATTCGTCTTTTGCATCTGTTACTACGTCACCTTCCAACGGAGCTTTGCCGTTACGTTCGGTAGATTTGATAGCATACAATTCGAATGTCTGTCCTTTCTTATCGAATTCAGAAGGAGAAACACCCCATTTCAGACGAAGGTCTTTCGGAAGTTCTGACTGGATTTCAGGCATGCTCAGATATCTGTTGATATCGGCTGTATCCTTATAGTTAGCATAGCCGATCACCGGACCCTGACCGCTTGAATTCAACTGAAGAACAGCTAGCAACGGATATTGCTTTTTGATTTCTTCCATGTTTGCTCCCGCCTTTTCGTCTTTGGCATCTCCTTTCAGAGTAGCTGCGAGACTGTCGGCAACGCTTACGGCTTTCTTTGCCGGAGTAGCTTCTGCCAGCTTGGCTGCGGGGATTGTGTCTGCAGTTGCGTTAGTGGCTGTAGAATCAGCGGCAGTTTCCTGTGACAGGATAGCACGCAATTTTGAGTCAGCCGACTGCATAGCCGGAAGAATCTCTTTTGCAGTATATGTTTCCCAGAATTCGAGGTTGGCCGAACCTTGAAGAAGTTTTCTCACACGTTCCGGCTCCTTGATACCCGGAAGTTCCACCATGATACGGCCCATCTTATCTTCGAGGCTTTGGATGTTCGGCTGAACAACACCGAAGCGGTCGATACGGGTACGAAGCACGTTGTATGAGTTTTCAACGGCAGCCTTTACTTCTGCTCTCAATACTTTTTCTACTTCGGCATCTGATGATTTCTGGTTAACTTTATCTTTCAACTGTTGTGTTGCGAAAAGTTCGGAAAGTTTTGCGCCCGGAGCAGTCTTCTGGTATTCTCTGACGAACAAGGTAATGATATCGTCCTGGCTGTTGACAGCTTGTTTTGCAGCTTCATTCAGCGCTTTATTGAAGTTTTCATCCGGCTTGTTGTCAGCCAATGCTCTGATAACATCAGGCACAGAAACTTCAAGGATAACATTCATACCACCTTTTAGGTCCAAACCTAAACTGATCTCCATTTCACGACAATCTTTCAGCGTCCAGTTCCACAGCATTACTTTCTCATTGGAGAGAGAGTCAAGGTAGTCTTGTTCTACTTTCGGGTCGCCGTTCGCAATTTCTTTCGCCTTGTTGGTATAATGGCGTGTTACGAAGGAGAAGGAGAGGTAGAACACGCATACCAGCGTGAGTAATACCGCAAAAACCTTTACAAATCCTTTGTTTTGCATTTTACTTTTAATTTATGATGATTACTTTTTTAATTTAATTTTCAGTTAAATTCTGTCGTATACAAGTCCATTTTGCCGCATACAAGGCTGCAAATATAGTTTTTTTTTCACATTCATATGTAATAAGCCCTCAAATATTTGATGTTTAAGGGCTTTTTTGCCGTTTTATTTCATTCCTCTGTTTTTCAGTAACGGCTCCAGGCTTGGTTCTGCACCGCGGAAATTCTTATAAAGTATCATCGGATCTTCGCTGTCTCCCTTTTCCAATACGTTGTAGCGGAAGAGGTCGGCAGTGTTTTTATCAAAGATTCCATGTTCTTTGAAGGCTTCAAAGGCATCATTGTCAAGTACATTCGCCCAAAGGTAACTGTAGTATCCGGCAGCGTATCCGCCAATGATATGATTGAAGTAAGTGACGCGGTAGCGGGGGGCAATTTCGGGGATCAGGCCGAGCTTGTCCATGGCTTCTTTTTCGAAAGCAAGCATATCCAGATTCTTTACATCTGTTATCATGTGAAGGTTCATGTCGAGGATGGCGGCAGCCAGTAACTCGGTGGTCATGAATCCTTGGTTGAACGTTTTCTGTTTCAGAATCTTTTCGATGATTTCATCGGGGATTACTTCTCCTGTCTGATAGTGTTTGGCATACATTTTCAGCACTTCCGGTTCGGTAGCCCAATGTTCGTTGATCTGAGAAGGAAGTTCAACAAAATCGCGTACGACATTGGTGCCGGAAGTCCCTTTGTATTCGCACTTTGTCAGTAAGCCATGCAGAGCGTGCCCGAATTCGTGGAACAGAGTTTCTACTTCGTCCATAGTCAGCAGAGAAGGGGTGTCGCCGACCGGTTTGGTGAAACTGCATACGTTGCATACCAAGGGGCGGGTTGCTCCCTGCTGTTCGCAGTAATTGCTCATCCATGCGCCACCGCTTTTTCCTGAACGCGGGAAATAGTCTACATAGAATATGCCCAGTTGGGAGCCGTCAGCGTCTTTCACTTCGAAGACTTCTACATCCGGATGATAAGTCGGGATACCTTCCAGTTTGTTCAGAGTGATACCATATAGTTTGTTGGCGACTGCGAAAGCTCCTTCACGTACATTCTCCAGTTTGAAGTAAGGTTTGGTGTCTTCTTCGGAGAGGTTGTATTTCTCTTTGCGGAGTTTTTCTGTGTAGTACCACCAGTCCCAGGCTTCCAGTTTCTCTCCTTTGCCTTCTTTGTCCATTAACTGTTGAAGTTCTGCGGCTTCGGCTTTCGCTTTCGGGAGGGCATAGCTCCAAAGGTTGTTCAGCAGACTCATTACGTTGCTGTCATTCTTTGACATTGTCTCATCCAGTACGAAGTTGGCGTAGTTGTTGAAGCCCAATAGCCTTGCTTTTTCCAGGCGGAGGGAGACGATCTTGCGGATCGTTTCTTTGTTGTCATTCTTGTCATTGTTATTGCCGCGGTTGATGTATGCTTTGTACATTTTCTCACGGAGAGGGCGGTTCTCAGCGTATTGCAGGAACGGAAGGCGGCTGGCGTTGTGCAGGGTGAACAGCCATTTCCCCGGTTGTCCGGCAGCTTTGGCTTCTTCGGCTGCGCTTTGGCAGAACCATTCGGGCAATCCGGCTAAATCTTCTTTCTTGTCTACGAAAAGCTGGAAAGCATTGTTTTCATTCAGTATATTATTGCTGAATGTGATGCCGAGAGTGGAAAGTTCTTTGTTGATTTCACGCAGACGTGCCTGTTTCTCTGCATCCAGATTAGCACCTGAACGGACAAATCCTTTGTAAGTTTTGTCCAGCAGACGTTTCTGTTCCGTGGTCAGATTCATGGAATCTTTCTGTTGATATACAACGTTTACACGTTTGAAAAGCTCCTGATTCAGGGAGATGTTATCTTCGTGCTCGGAAAGGACCGGTGCCATTTTGATAGAGAGCTCGGTCAGTTCATCGGTTGTTTCCGCATCCGTCATATTGAAGAAAATGGCGCTTACACGGTCCAGAATGGGTGCGCTGCTGTCCAAAGCTACAATCGTATTGTCGAAAGTAGGCACTTCCGGGCTTGCGATAATGGCTTGGATATTCTGATTCTGCTCTTCAATACCTTTCAGAAAGGCGGGTTCGTAATGTTCCAGTTTGATTTTATCGAAGGAAGGAACACCATACTCTGTTTGAAATTCAGTGAAGAAAGGGTTGCTTTCTGTTTTTGTTCCACAGGAGTACATCATACAACTTACTGCTAAAATGGTTAAAGTTTTTCTAATCATCATGGTATTTATTTAAGTTTTTCTGCTTTATTGCTTGCCTATATAGCACCAGATCGGGTAATGGTCCGAATCTTTGATCGAACGGTCTACGGTGCAGTTGTAGGCTTTCTGGTTGGGGCTGATCAGAATATTGTCTATCCGGAAATAGAATTTATTCAGATTATAGGAGATGCCCAGTCCCCTGCCGGATTGTGTAAAGGCGTCATCCAGCTGTTGAGTCAGGATGCGATGGGTATATGAAATGGAAGCGTCGTTGAAATCGCCACAGGCAATAATAGTCGGGTATTTGCTGTTTGCGATGGCGACGGCTACCGAATCCGCTTGCGAAGAACGGATGGCCGATGCTTCCGCCAGTTTCTTTATTAATTGCCGGAGACCCGTTTTTACCTTCTTTGCGTTCGGGTCTTTAATCATATCTTCATAAATCACCTTGTCTTCTTTCGTCAGTTTATTGGATTCCAGATGGTTGTTTATGAGGGTGATAGTGTCCTCGTTAACTTTGAGGGTGTACTGCATCGAACCGTTGTAGGTGCTTTCATACTTGATGGGACGTGCCGAAAGTATGGGGAATTTGGAGAAACAGGCCAACTGACTGCCTCCTTTTTCCGGATTGTGAATGGAACGGTAGGGATATGCTTTCAATGCTTTTCTGATGTCTTCGTCTGTCAGATATTTCTTGTTTTTGGTTGAATTGTACTCCTGAAGACAGATTATGTCAGCTTCACTGTCAGCCAGATAGGATAATATCGGATTCTTTCCTTCCTTTTTCTCCAGATTGTTAAATCCCATCACATTGTAAGAGAGGAATTTGATGCTGCCATCCGGTATCGTTTCTACTGTAGAATTGATGGGAATATAGGTGCGTATCTGTGGAATACATACCAGAAAACCGATGACCGGTAATAAGGCATAGCGGTAGCTGATGATTACCCAGAATAGGGTGAAACAGATGTTGACAGCAAGGAAGATGGGGAAGGCAAGCCCCAGGCAAGAAGCTATCGGGTGTATTTTCGGTTGAAGATACGGGCTATAGGCACTCAAAATCAACATCCCTACAAAGAGTGCGTTGACTGCCAATATCAAATAAAGGACAAATTTGCCAATGTGTTCCATTCTTTATCTTTTGCTTGCGTCGAACAAGCTCTTTTTCTCTTCCGTCGTCAGGCTTTCATAACCGGATTTTTTCAGCTTTTCCAAAATGCGGTCTACTTCATCCGATTGTGCTTTCTTACGGGCGTTATAATCGTAATCTTTCTCGCGACTTGTGTCGCTTCCATAATGTACTTTCATTTTTGGTTTGCGTTTCCATGTCTTTTTCTGAAACAGGGAAGCGAAGCCGTCAAGGAACCAGTTGATCCAGTAAGTCACGTCTTTGCCTTTGCTCAGACTGGCTGCAAACCAAAGTCCGGCAAGTGCGCCGCCTAAGTGGGCGATGTGTCCTCCGGCATTGTTGGATGTAATAAAGAGCAGGTCTGTTCCGATAACGATCAGTGCGAGGTATTTCAAACGGACGGCGCCGAAAAGGAAAAGTTGTACCCGGTAGTTCGGTTCTCTGTAGGCGGTGGCAGCTACGATGGCCAGCACGGAAGCGGAAGCCCCGACCAGTGTGGAGAACGGCAATGTCTGGCTGAAATAAGGGAAGATGTTATACGCTATCATGTAGAACAATCCTCCGCAGATGCCTCCCAATACATACAATCCCCGTAAATGCTTTCCCGAAAAGAAATAGAGAAACAGACTTCCGAACCAGTACAGCCAGAGCATATTGAACAGGATATGCAGGAAGCCTGCATGCATGAACATGTAGCTGAGCAATGACCATGGCTGAAGAATAAACCGGTGAAGGGAAGCCGGAAGGGCGAATAAATCGAATATTCCCGTTGCACTCAGGTTGAACAGCTGCAATATGACACTGATTAACGTACCGATAACAAAGATGCCTACGTTAATGTAAATCAGTCGGATGAAAGTGTTTCCTCTTCTGAACGTTTCTTTTAAATCAGTTATAATATGTCCCATTGTTTCTACTTTTTTTTCTCCAATACATAATCAGGATAAATCCGAATATCATACCTCCCAAGTGGGCGAAATGCGCGACATTATCTCCGGGATTATTGGCAAAGCCGGCATACAGTTCAATCAAAGCATAACCGATAACAAAGAATTTAGCTTTGATAGGGAAGGGCAGCGGAAAGATGAATAGCTGGTTGTTGGGGAACAACATACCGAATGCGAGCAAAATGGCATATACAGCTCCCGAAGCGCCCACGGTGGTCAGCATGTTCAAAAACTCTCCCATAGGAATAATTCCCGTTCCTATATCCACTTGTGAATAGTGGCTGTAGTCTACTATATATTTGATGTATTGCACTCCTTCCTGGATAAGTCCTGCACCGATACCACAGGCGATATAATAAAAAAGGAAACGTTTCGGTCCCCAGGTCCGTTCAAGAACAGTTCCAAACATGAAAACAGCAAACATATTGAAAAAAATGTGGCTGAACCCGCCATGCATGAACATATAAGTGATAAGCTGTGCCGGATTGAAGTCACTGGCGAGGAAAAAATGCAATCCCAGATAATTAGTCAGATCGATACCGTATCGTTGGGCGACAAGTGTCCCGAAAAAGACTAGTACATTGATAATTATCAGGTTTTTAGTTACAGTTGGCATAATTTTATATTCTGAATATTTAAGTAATGAACGCAAAAGTACGAATAAATTCTGTTTTAAAGCATGGAAAAGCTTCCCTATTAGCTCTTTTTCAATAATTTGCTGCGTTTTTTTTATGTTTTTATTTGATATGTTGTTTTGTTCATCTATATTTGTAAAGTCGTAATGGGAAATCTTTTGTGTAACATATATATTAATTAATCATTTTACGTATCATGAATAAGTCTGAACTTATTAGTGCAATGGCTGCTGAAGCTCAAATGAGTAAAGCCGATGCGAAGAAAGCTCTTGATGCTTTCATTTCTTCAGTTACTAACGCTATGAAAGCTGGTGATAAGGTAGCTTTGGTTGGTTTTGGAACGTTCTCTGTAAGTGAAAGAGCAGCAAGAACCGGTATTAATCCTTCTACAAAGGCAGCTATTACTATTCCTGCTAAGAAAGTAGCTAAATTTAAAGCTGGTGCTGAATTGTCTGCAGCTGTTGAATAAACATATAGTTGAAAGAAATTAGAAGAGGGAGGCGCGTGCGTCTCCTTTTTTTGTATCTTTGCGCGCAAGAAACAACTTGATTATGAAGATAGAAGATAAACTTGTAGCGTCCGTCATCAACGGACTAAAAGCACTTTACGGTCAGGAAGTCCCTGAGAAGATGGTGCAGTTGCAAAAAACGAAGAAAGAATTTGAAGGACATTTGACACTGGTCGTGTTCCCTTTTCTGAAAATGTCAAGAAAAGGACCGGAACAGACAGCGCAGGAAATTGGCGAATATCTGAAGGCGAACGAACCGGCTGTAGCTGCTTTCAATGTAATAAAAGGCTTTTTGAATCTGACTATTGCATCGGCTACCTGGATTGAGTTGCTGAATGAGATTCAGTCGGATGAAGAGTACGGCCTGGT
>OIIE01000178.1_pt1 | contig 9173 bp, 5 predicted proteins | sample 1583201 | NCBI WGS metagenome assembly OIIE01 (sample SAMN02674795, study PRJEB24791) | human gut metagenome, SKBSTL041 | isolation source: stool | host: Homo sapiens | place: USA | reverse complement strand
TGAAACTATAACACAGCAGTTCGTTGTATAACGGATGGGCACTGCGCCAAACGACCCGGTGCACAGCAGGCGGCTTACGCAGGAATGTTTTATTGACTGAACATAGTATAGCATACTTCACGGCAAAAAACAACTATAAGTTTGCAGAAAAACAAAATATTTCCGCGCATCCTGCAACAACGACCCGAAACATGGTTGTTGCAAGAGCGAATCAGTTGTGTTCTGTATCAAAAACAGCCCACAGACGGCAAGGCCAAAGCCTCCCATCTGTGGGCTGTTCTGGTAAAATATGGTTCAATCGCCCAGTTCACGGATCTCGTTCTGGATCAGCCGCCCGGCCGCGCGGGCCAGTTGGTCCATGCCGCGGATACGGGCCATGTTTTTGCCGTAGATCTGTGCAGCGGCACCGGCAGAGCTGTCCTCACCCATGAACACAGCCGACACCCGGATGCCCATGCGCTGCAGCGCACGCCCCTGCGCGGCAGTGTCAGCCACACCGGCAGCGTCCTCGTAACCGCAGCCCAGCGGGTTTTCTGCACTGGGCGGGATGCGGCGGCTGTCGTTGGGCGAAGCGTCCGTCAGCACGATGAGCAGATGCCGCGGCGCAGGACCGGGCGCATACTGCAAAAGGTCGCCTGCGGCCCGCAGAGCAAGGCCGTCACGGTTCCAGCCGGAAGCAAAATATCGGTTGATGTTTTGCAGGTTTTTGTCTGCAAAGCCTTTGAGCACCCGCAGTACGGTGTAGCCCCGCAGGCTGCTGAAGCTGGACACCCGCACCGGGATCCCGCAGGCCGCAAGGCTCTGGGCCAAAATGGATCCTTGAGCAGCGATCACTTCCTGACAGTGCAGGCGGGAAGCGGATGCGTCCAATAAAAGGTCTACCGTAAAAGAGGGCTGGTTCTCTTCCTCGGCACACAAAAACACCCGGTCATCGTTCAAAAGTGGTGCGCGCCAGATGCGCCCAGCGTTCAGGTTGCCGCTGCGGGCAACACGGGCGTTGGGCTGCTGGTGCACAAGGATGCAGTTGCGGATCTGCTCGGTAAGCCGCAGCACCACACTGCGGTGCAGTTCCCGATTTTTGGCGTAATAAGCGCGGTTGCGGTCGGCCTGCAGCTCAGCCTGTTCAGCCAGATGCTTTGCTTCCGGTGTGGGAGCCTGCTCCGGGCTGGGCACACCGGCACTGAACCACAAATGGCACCCCAGATGGTCGCCCACACAAAGCTCCTGCTCAGCCTTGCGCAGCCGTTCCGGCGGGTAGAGAGAGCGACCGAAGCAGCTTTCGATGTAGGCTCTGTCCTGCGCGGCATCCTGCTTCAGGGTGATGTGGGCCCTGCGCTTGTCCACCGCCAGTCCGCCGCCCACAGCATCCACGGAGTTTGAGTGCTCCACGGTCACGCGGTCCGTCTTGATCATCTGGGTGGGCATGGCTTTGGTGGCAAGCTTTGCCAGCAGGCCGTCCAGATGCAGATGCAAAGCTGCTCTCTGGTGCACAGTGCCGTCGAACAGGTTGAATTTTGCGTAGATCGATAAAATTTCGGATTTCAGCTGTTCCGCTGCCGGCGCTTTTTCCGGGGAAAGAGCCGCAGCAAGGCCGGACTCATAAGGGGTCATCACCGGGTCGGCACGGCCCAGCACACGCCGCCAGCGTGCAGCCTGCATGGTGTACACCAGCTGATTTTTTGCCATCCACTCCTGACGGGAGAGCTTGTATTGAATCGCAAAAAAGTAATCTGCATGGGCATGGCGCAGCGCTTCCAGAACCGGGCGGCGGGGCAGCTCCAGCCGGTAGGCGGCGTTTTCCAGATACAGCCATGTCATGTCGTCCAGCATGGTCTGCCGCAGATCACCGTCCCATGCGTCAAAGACGCTGCGAATCAGCGCGTCACCGTAATATTTGTGGATGAGGCCCACGACCGTGTTCATGTAAAAATCGGTGGTGCCGTCGGTATAGCGGGCCAGAAACAGCGGCTCAAAGCCATAGGCTCCTGCAGCAGCCCAGACCTGATTGGCCGCACGCCGCTCCTGCGCGGTGTAGCTCTGGGCATCCATCAGCCAAAGAGCTTGGCGGCATCCAGCTTGGCCGGAATGCGCGCTGCGATCACATCACGGATCAGGCCCTGCTCGTAGGAGTCAAAGGCTTTGTTGGTGATGCCCATATCCAGTGCCGCGCCTGCCGGGATGCCGCGCCGGATCAGCCGCAGGGCATCCAGCATACCGCGCAGATCCAGCGCCTTGGTGGAAATTTCTGCACTGTCGCACTTTTTCTGCAGGTCAAGGAACAGCAGTGCAAACTGGCGCACATACTTGGAAGCAAGATCGGGGAACTGCGTCCGCAGCAGCTTCTCCAGATCGTCCTGCGTAATGGTGGGCATCTGGATGACCACGAAACGGGAGGTGAGTGCCTCGTTCAGCTCACGGGTGCCGGCATAACCGTAGTTCATGGTGGCAATAAAGCGGGTCTCCTCCGCCAGCGGGATGCGGTCGTAGCCGGGCACATCGATGGCGCGGCGGAAGTCCAGCACCGCGTGCAGCACGGCCAGCGCTTCGTTTTTGGCCATGTTGATCTCATCCAGCACACCAAAGCCGCCGCACTGGGCGCAGCGGTATACCGGGCCGGGCCGGAACACCACCTGACCGTCCGCAAAAGTGTCCATGCCAATGAGGGATGCTGCGTCCATGTTCACATGGAAGGAGATGTCCCATGCGGGACGGCCAAAGGCGGCGGCAAGGTTCTCGGCCAGCACGTTTTTGCCGGTGGCTTTTCCGCCTGCCAGCAGCAGGTTTTCGCCGCAGAGCAGCGCCGCCAGCGCCTGCTCCCACACCTGTTTGCCATAGTAGGTAAAGGCAGGGGAAGGGATGCGCGGGCGCAGTGCGTCCGGCAGGGCATGGGCAGTGCGGTACTGTTGGACTGCTTCCAGCAGAGCGGGGTCTACCCCTTCCTGCTGCAGAGTTTCAAGGAGATCAGACATTTGTACAAACACCTCGATTTTGCCGGTTGTCTGGCACAAACCGGCTGTTCAGCTTTATCATAGCACAATCGTGGGGATTTGTGTAGGGGGCACGTGGCGAAAAAATAGCAAAGAGAGGCGGCCCCAAACAGGGACCGCCTCTCTTCATGAAGAAAGAAGAAATGGAAAAACGCTTAAGTTGTGCCGGAAAACCGCGCTGGATCAGGCGTTATCCAGACCCGCCATCTGCTTGACGGCCTTCATGGCGAAGGTCAGGGTGCGGCCCATGGCCACACCAGCCATCAGGCAGGGGTAGTTGTTGGCAAAGAAGCTGCCGGACATATCACCGGTGATATACAGGCCCTCCATGGGCTGGTTGTTGTTGTCCAGCGCCTGACCCTTTTCGTTGATGGCAATGCCCTGCTCGGTGGTCAGCAGAGAGGCACCCAGCCAGCAGCCATAGAAGGGCGCGGTGCGGATGGCACTCAGGCGGTAAGCGGGCTTGCCGAAATCCTCATCGTTCTGCTTGTCGTACAGCTCATTGTAGCGCTCCACGGTAGCAAGGAAGGTGTCCTTGGCAGCGCCGGTAAAGCCCATCTTGTCGGCAAGCTCCTCGATGGTATCAGCCTTGAAGAAGCAGCCCTCCTTCTCGCCGTTCTCGACCTGCTTGGCAAAGTAGTCCTCGCCGAGGTTGCGGGTCTGGGCAGAGCAGCCGATGGTGTGGAAACGCTTTGCGTCCTCCAGAATGTTGGCATCGCAGATCTGTGCGTAGACGCGGCCCGGCTGGTGGGCAGCAGCGTAGACGATATCGTTGTAGGGGCAGCTCTCGTTGGCAAAGCGCTCGCCGTTGCGGTTCACCTTCAGGAAGGGCTGGGTACCGGGGTTGTACTGGCGGATCTTGCCGGGGAAGGCCTTGCCGCCAAAGGCAGTGTCGCTATCCACATAGCCGCCATCCACGCCGGGGGCAACAACGCCGCGGTCAAACAGCATGGGAGCGGCTTCCTTGTCCAGATTGGCACCGGCCCATACAGCAGCGCGGATGCCGTAGCCCTTGTCGGCGGGGGAGTAGGAGCAGGCGGTGGTCACGCTGGTGCCCAGCGGGTCCAGCTGCTCCATCATGTAGGGGTTGCCGGGGAAGCCGCCGCAGGCCAGCAGGACGCCCTTGTTGGCGTTGTAGCGGATGAAGTGGTCATCCTCGGTGCTCTGGGCGATGATGCCGGTAATGCGGCCCTCGCTGTTCTTTTCCAGCTTGGCCAGACTGGTCTTGAAGTCCACATCGTAGCCCAGCTCCTGAATGTACTGCAGCAGCAGCTCATTACGGGGCAGGCCGGATGCGCTCTCGCTGGCCATGTAGTTGTGCTCCTGCACAGGGTAGAGGTAGTCGGTGTTGTGCTCGGCATTCTCTGCAGGCCATGCAGCCTCGCTGCCGGAGGTGAAATCGCATACCCAGCCGTACTTATCTTCCAGAATGCTGCGCATGAAGTCGTGCATGGCGGCAGACTCGTTGATCCAGGTCTTGACGACGCGCTGGTCGCACTTGCCGGAGGCGTAGCGGGAGATCTCGCTCAGCAGTTTTGCCTTATCGGTGGCGGGTTCGCCAGCCTCCTTAGCGGCAGCAGAATCAACAGCGCCGTACCAGTGACGGGTGTCCTGCACGTTGGCGTTTTGCTCGATAACACGGAAGTTCAGGCCGTTGGCAGCAGCATAGGCGGCAGCGAACATACCGCCGTTGCCTGCACCCACGATCAGGATGTCGGTGTCCACGGTCTCGGTGATGGCGGCCTCGTCGATATCAGGCTCTTTGCCCAGCCAGTCGTTTGCGTCGCCTGTGGGCAGCTGCACGCTGGACACCACAGCCTCACCCTTTGCCTGTGCATAGCAGCTCTTGGCGGCCTTCATCACGGCATCGGAGGTGATGGTAGAGCCGGAAACGCCGTCGATCTCGGCAGAACCGGCAGAAAGCAGCTGCTCACGCAGCTCATCGGCAGCGGCAGCGCCGAAGGAAGCGGTCTCGCCGGAGGTATCCACCACCACGTCGGTGACAGCGCTGTCGGAGAAGGTCATGGTGACCTTGACGGTGGAAGAGATGCCCTCGGCAGTGCCCTCGTAGGTGCCGGGGATGTACTGACCGGCAGCACCGGAGGCAGTGGAGCCGGAGGCGGAATTGCAGGCAGCCAGTGCGCCGGCAGTGACACCGCTCATGGCGGCGGCAGCGGCGATCTTCAGAAAGCCTTTGCGGGAGATCTTATTCATAGGGATGCTCTCTTTCTCTTTTCTCTTCTTATCGTGCAGCAGGGTGAAAACCACTTTGCTGAATCTTTAACAATTGTAGCGTAGAGTGACGCACTTTACAATTCAATTATGTTATATTATAATTTAGAAAATCCTAATGTAAGAAAGCGAGGATGCGCAGATGAACCAGAGTGCACTGGAAGGATTTGTGAAGATCGTAGAGATGGACAGCTTTTCAGCAGCAGCAGAGGCACTGTATCTTTCGCAGTCGGCGCTTTCGCAGCAGATCCGCACGCTGGAAGGGCAGCTGCAGTTTGAACTGTTCCAGCATGTACCGCGCCGGGTGATCCTGACCCCGGCAGGCCGGGACTTTTACCCCAAGGCAAAGCAGCTGACGGCCTTGTATCAGGAGGCGGTGCGCCATGCCCGTGCGGTACAGCAACAGGAAAATCCGCCGGAACGGCATCTGGTCATTGCATGGAGCCATGAGGCCATGCGGATGTTCGGATACGACCTGTTTTCTCTGACGAACGAGCTGTGTCTGCAATACACGTCTATTATGATGCAGTGCGCCAGCCGCAGCGAGGTCTGGCGCAGCCTGAAAAAAGGGGACGCGGATCTTTCTTTCCAGTTGGAAAGTGCGGAATTTTACGCGCAGGGGTTCACTTTCATCCCGCTGCTTTATGTGCCGGAGCTGTGCATTCCCATCCACCCGCCCGCCGATATGCCGGTGGGCAGGCTGAGTCTGGAGCAGGCGCTGCAATACCGCTGGCTGCCCGTCAAAGAGATGTACCAGACTGTCTACGAGACCAGCCTGCTGCAGGAGGGGCTGGAGCGCGGAGTGAACTTTACGCCGGTGGGCGGCATCCGCAGCGCATCCTATGGGGATCCTGCGCTCAAGATGGTTCCTGCAGTCTATTACCGCAGACCGGATCTCAGCTTTGCGCGGGTACTGGACTGGGGCAGGGGACACCGGTTCGGCATCGTGCTGGGACAAAAGCGCGGGGACCCGTTGGTGATGGCCTATGTCCGCGCTTTGCAGCAGCTGCTGCCGTCCCTCTCGGAAAAGCTGTTCGGCCTGAAGCTGGAACCGGTGGAAGAATAAAGAAAAAAGAAAACCCTCTCAGGCGCATTCGCGCCAGCTCTCCCGAAGGGAGAACTCTATTGCAGCTGACCGGTAACTGCTGAAAAGCTCCCCCTCTCGGGGGAGCTGGCATCGCGTAGCGATGACTGAGAGGGTAAACAAATAGCACCTGCTGCCTTCGGAAAGGAAGGCGGCAGGTGCTATTTTTGTGCTTATACTGCGATGACGGGCAGCTTACTCCACCACGTCCTCGAACTGGCTGTTGTACAGATCGGCGTAGAAGCCGCCTGCTTCGATCAGCTGGTCGTGGGTGCCCTGCTCCGCAATATCGCCATCTCGCATCACAAGGATGAGGTCGGCATCCCGGATGGTGGAAAGACGGTGTGCGATCACAAAGCTGGTGCGGCCCTCCATCAGGCGGTCCATGGCGGTCTGGATGCGCTGCTCGGTACGGGTATCCACGCTGCTGGTGGCCTCGTCCAAAATCAGGATGCGGTTATCTGCCAGAATGGTGCGGGCGATGGTGAGCAGCTGCTTCTGGCCCTGACTCACGTTGGAAGCGTCCTCGTTCAGCTCCATCTGGTAGCCGCCGGGCAGGGTGCGGATGAAGTGGTCGGCGTTGGCAGCCTTGGCGGCGGCGATCACTTCTTCGTCGGTAGCATCCAGACGGCCATAGCGGATGTTCTCCATGATGGTGCCCTTGAACAGCCATGTGTCCTGCAGCACCATGCCGAAGCCCTCGCGCAGAGCGCTGCGGTCAAAGTCACGCACATCGTGGCCATTCAGGGTGATGGAACCGGAATCCACATCATAGAAGCGCATGAGCAGCTTGACCATGGTAGTTTTGCCCGCGCCGGTAGGGCCGACGATAGCCACCTTCTGGCCGGGCTTGACCTCACAGCTGAAATCGTGGATGACGGTCTTGTCCGGGGTGTAGCCGAAGCGGACATGACTGAATGTCACCTGACCGTTGATGCAGCCGGGGTCGGCCCGGCGGGCCGGGTCTGCCTGCTGATCCTCTTCCGGCTCGTTCAGAAACTCGAACACCCGCTCAGCGGCAGCGGCCATGCTCTGCAGCATGTTGGACACCTGAGAAAGCTGCTGGATGGGCTGGGTGAAGTTCTTGACGTACTGGATGAAGGCCTGAATGTCACCGATGGTAATGGTGCCGTTTGCCGCAAAAATGCTGCCCACGATGGCCACTGCCACGTAGCCCAGATTGCCCACAAAATTCATAATGGGCATCATCAGGCCGGAGAGAAACTGGCTCTTCCATGCGGATTCGTACAGCTTATCGTTGGTGGCGTTGAAGTCGTTCAGCACCACGGCCTCGCGGTTGAAGGCTTTGACCACGTTGTGGCCGGAGTAGACTTCTTCCACCTGACCGTTTACAACGCCCAGGATGGCCTGCTGGGCCTTGAAGTATTTCTGGCTGAACTTGACCACGATGAGCACCAGCACCAGCGAGACCGGCAGGATCAGCAGGGCGATCAGGGTCATCTTCGGGCTGATGGACAGCATCATGACCAGCACGCCGATCATGGTGGTCACACTGGTGATGAGCTGGGTGATGCTCTGGTTCAGGCTCTGGCCCAGCGTGTCCACATCGTTGGTGATGCGGGACAGCACTTCGCCCACGGTGCGCTTTTCAAAGTAGGCAAGGGGCAGGCGGTTGATCTTTTCGCTGATCTGCTTGCGGAAGTCGTAGCAGACTTTCTGGGAAAGGCCGGTCATGAGCCAGCCCTGAATAAAGCTGAAGGCGCTGCTCAGCAGGTACATGCCCAGCAAAAACAGCAGGATGCGGCCGATATACACAAAGTCGATGCTGCCGGTGCCGCGCAGCTTGGCGATCCAGCCGGTGGCAAGAGCCGTGGTGGCCTTTGCCAGCACCTTGGGGCCTGCAATGTTGAAGATGGTAGAAAGAATGGCAAATACAATGGCGGTAACGAGCGAAAGGCGGTAGCGGCCAAGGGTGCGCACAAGCTGCAGCAGGGTGCCCTTGAAGTCCTTGGCGCGTTCGGTCGTCATGCGTCCGGGTCTTGGCATATCACTCACCCTCCTTTTCGGTATTCAGAGATTCGAGGTCCAGCTCCTTCTGGCTCAGCTGGCTGCGGGCGATCTCCTGATACTCCGGGCAGGAAGCCATCAGCTGGGCATGGGTGCCCTTGCCCACCAGACGGCCTTCGTCCAGCACCAGGATCTGGTTTGCGTGCAGCACAGTGGAGATGCGCTGTGCCACAATGATAACTGTAGCGTTATCGGTCTGGGCTTTCAGTGCACGACGCAGGGCAACATCGGTCTTAAAGTCGAGGGCAGAAAAGCTGTCGTCGAACAGATAAATTTTGGGGTCCTTGGCAATGGCGCGTGCAATGGAAAGGCGCTGCTTCTGGCCGCCGGACACATTGGAGCCGCCCTGTGCAATGGGGCTTTGGTAGCCCTGCGGTTTTGCATCGATGAACTCGGTGGCCTGCGCAATGGCAGCAGCCTTTTTTACATCGGCATCGGTAATGTGCTCCCCGCCGAACTTCAGGTTCGAGTCGATGGTGCCGCTGAACAGCACGCCCTTCTGGGGCACATAGCCCAGCAGGTCGTGCAGCTGTGCCTGCGGCATATTGCGCACATCGATGCCATCCACGGTCACGCTGCCACCGGTGACATCATAAAAGCGGGGGATGAGGTTGAGCAGGGTGGATTTGCCGCAGCCGGTAGAGCCGATGATGGCGGTGGTCTCGCCGGGCTTTGCGGTAAAGCTGATGTGCTCCAGCGCATCGCTGTCCGCACCCGGGAAGCGGAAGCTCACATCGTGGAACTCTACCTCACCCTGCCAGTTTTCGTGCTCCTGCGCGGGCTTTGCAGCAGCTTCGTCCGGGTCGTTAGATCGGAAGAGCGTCGTGTAGGGAAAGAGTGTA
>OIIE01000171.1_pt1 | contig 9334 bp, 6 predicted proteins | sample 1583201 | NCBI WGS metagenome assembly OIIE01 (sample SAMN02674795, study PRJEB24791) | human gut metagenome, SKBSTL041 | isolation source: stool | host: Homo sapiens | place: USA | reverse complement strand
TAGGCTCGATACATGATGCCATTATATCCATCAGTTTAGACAGACCTTCGGTCTGCGGCTGCTGGCTGGCAGAAACATGTATCTGGTATTTTGCCGTTTGGTTGGTCATGCGGGTGTTCTCGCGGGCGGTTGTGACTTTGCCGCTGATTTCCGCATTTATAAACCAATGTTTTGCAGAAGCTTTTGTCTCTACTTCTGCGTTGGTAGTGCTTTTTACGTTTGATGTATCGGTAACCTCCATCTGGAAATCGACATCCACGCGATCTATGAGCAGGGAAGGAATAGGCACCAATCCTATAAACGGAGCCTTGACACTTTGTGACATTGTTGTCATTTTTCCATCCTGCTGTATCGGTCTTTTAATATCGAATTCCAATACACGAGCTGTTTTACCGTCTTCATCAAAAGCAATTTTCTGGTAGAAATTCCATGCTGTCGCTGCCAATTCCTGTTGAGCTTCGGCTGCTGCAATAAGCGGTGCTGCAATCAGTTCCCGCATGGGAAGCCCCTTAAAATTGTCAGTCACATTCGGATCTCCAAGTACAGGGGATGTACCGTTATTTTTAGTCTCTTCCAATGCAGCGGAAATAATCTCTTTCGCTTGCCCGCTTATATTTTCTGCATATTCTTGTTGCCCTTGGTTCTTTATTTCTTCTGCCATAACATTTGAATTTTGAAATTGTTAGATGTTTTTTACAAAATCGTCAATAATTCGGGAAATGCTCTCCGGAGTCTCCTGAACCTTAAAATTGACGCAAACCTCCATGACATCATCCGCATCCGGTTTTATGTTGCTCATCTGCATCTGGAGATTGGCTCTTTGTGGGCTGGATAACAATAAGTTGTTTTCTGGAATCTGTGATTCCACGCTTCCGACCTTCGCCTTGAACTTTATCTGCACATTATCCATTGCAAGATAATGATGGGATATCAAGGCTATAAGTGGAATATCAATAGTCTTGTCTCCAACCATGATTTTTTTTGATTGGAACGTATTTGCGTTATTTGCATTTGTTCCTTCAAAAAGTCTGGTCAGATTTTGTATCTGATGATTCTGTAATGTATCTTGTGCACAGTTTACGGCGTACTGCAAACCATTCATAATATCAGAGAATGAATTGGTTTGAACACTGTCCGGCTCATCGTCATTATTTTTCTTGTCTCTGTGAAAAAGTCCCATGTTTTTAATTTAATTACTTGATTTGTTGCCTTTAATGAGCACCAATCTTGACAATGTCCGGCTTACAGCTTCCATATTTACACTGGAGTCTATATTATTATTGACAATGCCTTGATGCCAAAACCTATATATGGTGGATTCTCCGTGTGTTCCATCACGTCCTCCTTTCTTTATTGGGATTATACTTCGGTTCATGTTCGTTGCGGGCGGAACTTTTCCGCCCGACGGTTTACTGCTTCCTCAAGGTAGGCAATGCTCCGTTAAGTTCGTAACGCCACTCTGAGCCTGCGTTCTGCAAGGCGGTGTTCATGGTAGCAACGGCTTTCTGCCAGGTAACGTCAGTGCCGTCCACCTTCGTGGCTCCGGTGCTTTTCTTATTGTAGCCGATACCTTGTTCATGATTGTTCTTCCAATAGCAGGCGGTCACGGTGGTGTAGTTATTTCCCAAAAAACCGCCGATATGTACATAGCCAGTGCTACTACCCGTACTGGTTACGTTGCCCGTGGCATAGCAGGCAAGGAGGCTGCTTCCTGCGTTCATTCCCACCAGACCGCCGCCAGCGATATTCTTTTTGGGGTCTATTTCTAAGGTCACGTTGCCCGTGGCATAGCAAGCGGTCAGGGTGGCACTCGAATTCGTCTGACCTGCCACGCCGCCGACATCGACCATTCCCTTCACTGTGGCAGAGGAACTGCATCCGGTGATGGAACCGTCTATTTGAGCACCCACCACACCGCCGACATACACCGTGCCGCTGACGCTGCCCGACACCGAGCAGTTTTCAATGGTGCCCCAGCTAAATCCTGCCACGCCGCCAGTATTGCCAAACATGTGATTGCTTGTTATCTGTATGCCCTCCATCACCACGTTCTTCACCGTACCAGCTCTATTGAGATAGCCGAACAGACCCACAAATTGGTCTTTTGTCGTAATGGTCAGCCCCGTGATGGTATGGCCGCCGCCGTCGAAGGTGCCGGTGTATGAGTTGTCGAAGCTTGTGCCTATCGGCGTCCAGTCTTTGCCCGTCAGGTCAATGTTTTTGTCGAGGGTAATGTTAATGTCGGTCTTACCTCCGTTCACTAATTCGGCTACATTCATCAGACCATCAGCGGAGGTCACGGTGTAGCTGCCGTTGCCCTCTATGGTATATCCTGGGTCTTTTGCCGCAGCGAGGGAGACTGTGTAGGTATATTCACCGCCCGCCTGCCAGTCGGTAGCATTCTTCATCTTATAAACGAAGGTCTTGCCGTTAGTGAAGGTGCAGGTAATGAAGGCCGTGCCAGCTGCTACACTTTGCGGGGCTACGAGGGCGGTGTAGGTGTTGCTGCCCTTGTCATACGGGACGATTATATCCGGGTTGTCGCCTTCAGTGGAGAGTCCCGTCAGCTGCACGGATGCCAGCCCCTCGGTGTAGTCCGTCAGAACGATGGTCACTCGCGCCGTGCGGTGGGTGAAGCGGAGCGTGGGGCTGCCGTAGGTCACCGTCTGCCCGTCGGCTACGATGAGGTCGCTGCCCTCAAAGTCTTTCTGGGTACTTTGGTTGGCTTTTACCTTTACCGCAGGTGGGGTTGTCTCGCCAGCGGTGTAGGGCCACCACGCTGTGACGGTGATGTCGTTGTGGTTGGTCCAGTAGTACGGGTCGGTGGAGGTCAGCGTGGCGCTGGTGAGATCGACGGTGGAGGGCGTCACGTTGTACGTCTTCACCGTGCCGTCCATCAGAACTGCCACGCTCTGCACACCCGTCCAATTGCCATCCGCTGGGGCACGGGTGCCGGCGGTGGCTGTCGCGGCGGGGTTCAGCCCCGTGGCGGTGAAGACGATGGGTGTGCCTTCCGCCCCTTCAGACAGGAAGCCTGCTTCGTCCTGCGTGCAGGCGGCGAGGGCGAACAGCAGGGCGAGGGCTGCGAATATATGGATGTTTGTTCGTTTCATGATGCGTGTTGTTTAGGGGTTTTTATTGTTTCTTTTCAGTACGGGCAGACCGCCGGTGCCGAGTGTCCACTGGTAGTCGTTGCCGGTGAGGGCGGTGTTCATGCCGTCGACGGCTGTCTGCCATTTCACGGTCGCGCCGTCTACCTTCGTGGCAACTACCGTTCCTCCTTCATTACGGAGTACTCCTTGCTCGGCATTGCCTCCCCAATAACAGGAAGTTATATTCTTGTAGTTGAAACGCACTATAGTTCCACAGCCAGCCTCATCTTTCAATGTGCCGTTGAACCAGCAAGCGATGATATCGCCATAATTTGCATTGGCTATACCACCACTATGTACAGTAAGTTTTCCCGTCACAGAGCAGGCAATGATTTGGCCATGATTTCGGTCCACCATTCCAGCAGCTCCTCCACTACTGCCATCCAGATTCACATCTATGAGTTGTAGGTTCTTTATCACTCCACTTTGATTTAAAAAAAGAAAAAGTCCAAACCTCGCTGCTGAAAAGTTTAATCCCGTAATGCTGTGTCCCTGCCCATTAAAGACGCCGGAGTAGCCTGGCCATGTGTCTAAACGTGTCCATTCCCTACCCGTCAGGTCGATGTCGGCGGTGAGGGTGCAATTTATCGATTCATCTTTTTGTATGGCTTTGTTCCATGCCAGTAGGCCGTTGGCGTTATAGACCGTGTAGGTCTTGGTGTTGCTGTCGTAGATGTAGCCCAAATCCTCAGCCTCGCCGCTCTCGCCGCCGCCGTCAACCCAGCTGCCGATGGTGCAACCCTCTAACGTCAAGCCGGTGGCGTTCACCTTAACGGTATATTTATAGCGGCTGCCCGCTTCTAATACGACGTTGTTCTGCGGACGGAAGTAGAAGGTGCCGCTGCCGAGTTTCACCTTGACGAACGGTTTGCCTGCCGCAACGGTCTGCGGGGCGGTCAGTGCCTCGTAGGTGTTGCCGCTTGCGTTGTAAGTCTTGATGGCGGTCGGGTTGCCGTTATCGGCGGACAGGCTCACGAGGCTCACCGTGGCACCAGCAACGCTCGTGAATCCCGTGCCGGGCTTCAGTTCGATAGTCACGCGTGCCGTGCGGTGGGTAAATTCGAGTGTCGGGTTGTTAAATTCCACCTTCCGGTTCTCAGCAGAGATGAAGTCGCTGTTCTGGAAGTCAGCCAGTTTGCTTTGGTCTTCTGCCACCTTCACGGCAGGCATCTGTGTGATGTCGGCATTGTTGAAGGGCCACCATGCCGATACGGTAATCGGGTCGCGGCTGGTCCAGTAGTACGGGGCGTTCTCGCGTGAAAGCGTGGCACTCTTGAAATCGGTAGAAGCCGTAACGGTGTATTCCTTTACCGCATCGCCCATCTTGAGTGCCACGGAAGTGACGCCCTGCCAGTCGCCGTCCACAGCGGCACGGGTGGAATGGGCTGCCAGCGGCGTTGCTTCTACGGACAGTCCGGTGGCACGGATGACGACGGGGTATTCACCTTCGGGCAGACGGTTATCGCCAGCAAGTTCGTCCTGCGTGCAGGCGGCGAGGGCGAACAGCAGTGCAGTGGCTGCGGGGATAAATAATCTATGTCTCATAATCCTTCATTCTAATCGATTAATTATTAACATCCTACAGGTCAGCACCCACATCTCCACCGTCTATATCGTTCCACTTTGCAATGGTGGCTTCGCTGACTTCAAGGACTTTGTTGCGTACCTTGACGGTATAGGTATAGTTGTTGCCCGCCAGCAGTGCGCCTTCGGGCATGGTGAGTGTGGCATGATATTCCTGACCTTTGTAATTCACAACCAACGGCAGGGATGCAACTGTCTGCGGGAAGAGGATGACCGATGACGTGAGATTGCCGTCTGCCAGATTCATGGTCAGTTCTCCGGTCTGTGCCCCGTTGTCTGCGGTGGCAATACCGTCGGCCGTGTTGAACGTACCGGTGAGTAACAATCCGTCCAGCGTGTAACGTTCAGGCTTGACCACGCTGAAATTCACGCCGTCGCCCGCCTCGAAGGTAAGGGTTATCTGGCTCATGCGGTGGTGGAAGGAGTTGTCTTCACCGCCTTTGGCGGTTTTGTCGGTAAAGCTTACTACCGGGTTGTTTTTGTCTCCCGTGGCTCCTGAAGCAAAGAGGAAGTCGATGGCAGGCTTGTTTTGCTGCGCCGTGGCATCGGTCGTGGCTGCGAGGATGCCTCCCGTCGTGTTGTACGGATAGTAGGCGCGGAAAGTATGGGTCTTTGTATCTTCGATATAGATAACCTTTCCTTCTGCCTCAAATTTCCCGTTTTTCAGGATGAAAGGCACGTTGCCGTACTGGGAATCGTTGCCGATGTCGGTGATGCCGATACGGTCGCCGCCAGTCCAGGTGGTTCCGCTGGCGCGGGTGGCGGGGGCGATGTTGGCGGTAAACTGGGCGGCCACGGGGTCACCGTTCAGGTTCTCGTTGTCGTTGTTGCAGGCTGCCAGTGCGAGGGCGAGCGTTGCAAGTGTAAAAAATCTCGTCTTCATTATATTAGTCATTATATTAGTTTAATTCCATTTCAATATTTGCTGCACCTCAGCAAAATCAAAGCAAGCTTTGCTCCTGCGTTCGGTTTACTAATTATTTACAAATCGGCATTTACATCATCACCTTTCACTTCTCCCCAGCCGTTGATTTCGGCTCCGTCCACTTCCATGCCTTCGGGAGTCTCAACCAGCGTTCCGCTGAGGGTCAGCGATTCGCCCTTTCCGGTGTTGAACTCCTTGAGAGCTTCTGTGAGGTCGCTTTTCAGCGTGGTGGGGGTTGGGTTGCCGTCCGCATAGCGGATTTCAGCCGTCAGCAGTTGTTCCGTGCCGGTCACACCCAGCAGCCGCACCGTGGCTTTCCACTTGCCGGCATCGTCACCTTCGGCTATCTTGGTGAAGGGCAGCACGACGTTTGAAGCGGCTCCGTAGGTATCGGTAGCGAAATCGAGTGTTCTGGCTGCACCCGTCAGATGGGCAACAATCTCCGTGATGCGTCCGGCGGCATCACCCGTCGGTTTGACGACAAGCGTCAGTTCGCGTACCTGCTGCTTCATTGCGGCGGTCAGCGGATAGTCCTTGTCTTTCTCGATGCTCACCTGTTTCGTATAGGTGAAGAACCATCCAAGGGCATTGTTCACAAAGGCATCCGTGCCTGCCCGGTTTCCCGTGGTTGCGGCAATGGTGGCTGTGGTGCCGTTCACCGTGATTCCTTCAGCCGGGTTCCACACCGCAAGGGTGTAGCTGCCCGGAGCAAACAGATGGTCGGGGGCATGGGTGGCGGAAGTCTCCGTACCCGTATAGTCTCCCATGGTGACCGTCCATGTGGCAGGTATGTCGATACCCTCACCGCGGGCCGACCAGTCGGCTGTCACCGCAATCTTCCCGTAGTCGGGATGCGGCGTGTCATAAAGCGTGTCCTTCACGCAGGAAGAGAGCAGCACGGCGGCTGCCATTCCTATCATATTTATATATTGTCTTGCTTTCATATTCTATTCCTCCCCCTATTTAGAAAAGTTTCCATACCAATGTCACACCGGCATTGATGGGACCATACCAATCTTTTGTCTCGTTGCCGCGGCGCACGCGCACACCATCGATGACTTCATATTTTTCAAAATCGACATTCAGGTAGCCCAAACCGAGGTTGAAATCAAGCGTCAGTGCCTTGTTCAGCCGTAGCTGATAGCCGGCGGTGATGCCGCCACCCATCAGGTCGCCCTGCTTGCCTGTTTCGGAGAGCTTGTAGTTGAACTGTCCGGCCTTGAACATCGCGCCCAGATACCAGGCTTTCTTCTCACCCATATAGTAACGCACTTCCGGAGCCACTTCCCAGAGTGCATAGCGGCGGTCCTTGTCACTCCAGCTCCAAGAAGTCCACGAGCCGTTTACGGCAATGCCCCACGATGGGCAGATGCGCCATTCAAGTCCTAAATCGGGTGTCAAGGTAGCCCAGCGCAGCAGATTGGCACGCAGGGAGAGATGATGATCATTTGTGATTTTGGTTTCCGACGGTGTGTCGGCAAGTGTATTTTGTTGAGCGGCGGCTTCTGTCTTTTGCCTTTCCCTTCGGCCGGCGACCGTTGGTTCAGCGGCAAGTCGGGCTTCTTCCGCCTTGCGCTGCTCTTCGGCAAGCCGTTCCTGCTCGGCACGCTTCTCGGTTGCCAGTCGTTCGGCTTCCGCCTTGCGTCGTGCTTCCGCTTCCGCATCCATCGCGGCTGTTTCCTTTGCGGGAACCGTTAGGCGTACGATTACAAAATCACCCCCTGTCGCATGATTGTGGGTAATGAAGTTTTCTTCCTTGATTTTCGCGCGTGTAATCAGTTCTGATTTTACTCGATTGGCACGGATCTTCGCCGTTGCAAGGTTCTCGGCTTCACCGCCCAGCGAATTGCAGTAGCCGTCAACCAGTAGCGGCAACTTGCCGTCAAAAATTGTTGCTTTACTGTTTTCGATACATTCCAACAGGCGGGCAAGTTCAGTGTCATTGCCATTCCAAGGAACGTAGAACATGTCCTTCTGCGGAACGAAGCGGAAGGTGTAGGTCGTGTCTGTTTTCTGCTGCGCAATGACAGGAAAAGTTACCGTCATCAGCCACAGAAACAAGGTAAGAAAAGTGATTTTTCTGATCATATAAACTTGCATTTATTATCTTTGTCCTCTCCAAAGATAATAAATGTCATTCTATGCCCAAAAGATTAGAAAAACTTTTGCTGTAAAATTTTATAAATAATGTCGTTTGAGCATCTTTTTGTCGAATTAGCACTTTTTGAATTGTTAAAGTAATGCTTTATCCGCAGTAAAGTAACACTTTATCCGTGATAAAGTGACAATACACTATTGGCAAACCAACAGAAGTTCCCGCTATTTGTTTCTTTCGGGCTGATAATCCTGATACGCCTTCCACATATCGGGCACGCCATAACCGTAGATGTTATCGGGAAAATCGTCTCGGTCACCGGAACGGCGCACCAATTCTATCACTTCTTTTGCCGTAAGTTCGGGGCAAGCCTGCCACAAGCAGGCCACCATGCCGCACATAATGGGTGAGGCAAAAGAGGTACCGTTCGCCCTTCCCTGGTTGCCGTCCGTGCGTATCACGTCGGCACCCAGCCCGACAGCTACAATATCCGGCTTTATCCGATGGTCTGCCGTATTCCCTACAGACGAGAAAGGAGCCAGAACAGCCTCCTTGTCGACAGCGCCCACCGTCAACACATTCTCGGCATCGCCCGGAGGCGTAATCTTCTTCCAAGAACCGGCGCCCGAATTTCCGGCACTGCATACCAATACCATGCCCTTATCGGCTATGCGCGATGCCTGACGTGACATCAGCGCATGGTGCCCATCCAGATTGCGGAGCTTATAATTCTTGGATTTATCATCGAAAGCGTAATATCCCAATGAAGTATTGAGTACATCCACTCCCACGCTATCGGCATATTCCACAGCCGCAGCCCAGTAGTCCTGCTCTACCAGATGCTCGGAGTATTCGTCTTCGCTGCGCAGCAACCAGAAAGAAGCTTCGGGAGCCGTACCGGTCATGACACCGGGACGGTTCATGGCGATGCACGAGAGCACCGCCATGCCGTGGCTGCTTTCGGCAAATATATCCGATTGGGGATTCACAAAATCCTTCGTACCCAGGATGCGGATATTCTGCATGGCGGTTATCTTGTCGGCATTGTGGAAACCCGCGTCGATAACGGCAATCGTCATTCCTTGTCCCTTGAAGCCTTCTTCGTGCAGCTTATCGCCATTGCTCAGCCGTATCTGGTCGACAGCCAGTCCATAAATGCTGTCGGGATGCACGCTCGGGCGGTTTATCAGAGAGTCGCGTCCTGTCGCCATGAACGGCCCGTCACCTCCGGGAGCTATCCATACCTTTTCCGTCTCCCGGACAAAAGGCAGGGCGGCAATGCGCTCCACCAATGCAGAGTCGTTGCAGGACACCGTAACAAAATTCTCCCACTTGCCGGTAACGACAATCTTCACGCCTTGCCTGCGAATCTCATCCACATACTTACGGCATACCGGAAGGTCTGTCGAGTCTATCGGAAGGTTCTGCTTCAGGCGACGCTCAATCGCCTTTTCAGAGAGGAACGCTTCCGGATGTTCCAGCGAATACGTGGTGGCAGCCTTGTCCTTCAGGCTGATGCGATACTTCAAAGTGTCTTGCCGGGCCGATGCACCACCTACAGCAGCAGATCGGAAGAGC
>OIIE01000153.1_pt1 | contig 9636 bp, 8 predicted proteins | sample 1583201 | NCBI WGS metagenome assembly OIIE01 (sample SAMN02674795, study PRJEB24791) | human gut metagenome, SKBSTL041 | isolation source: stool | host: Homo sapiens | place: USA | reverse complement strand
GCACCCATGCTGCGTTTTGCTTTGCCGCAGCGTGGGTTTTTTATTTTGTCCTTTTCCGGGCAAAACGAAAGACCGCCGGGTTTTGATGCCCGGCGGTCTTTCTTATGATAGGAGGATCAAAAATGATCTTAGACGATCAGTTCAGGACGGTCTGCTCGGTCTCGACGTCGAAGAGATGGACCTTGTGGGGATCGAAGGCAACGCGGACCTTGTCTCCGTTGCGTGCCTTGGAGGTGGGAGCGACGCGGGCGGTCATCTTGTTGCCCTTGTACTCGAGGTACAGGTAGATCTCAGCGCCCATCATCTCAGAGACATCGACCTGAGCATCCAGCTGGCAGTCGGTGTGCTTTGCCATAAACTCCGGCTCGTCGTCGATGTCCTCGGGACGGATGCCCATCTTGACCTTTTTGCCGACGTAGGAATCCAGCTTGCCGTCAGCGGTCTTCTCCTTGGGCAGGGGGATGACGTCGCCGCCCAGATCGATGCCGTACTGATCGCCCTTCTTGATGACAGTACCATCGAGGAAGTTCATCTGGGGGCTGCCGATGAAGCCTGCGACGAACATGTTGCAGGGCATATCGTACAGGTTCTGCGGGGTATCGACCTGCTGGATGATGCCGTCCTTCATAACAACGATACGGTCGCCCATGGTCATAGCCTCGGTCTGGTCGTGGGTAACGTAGATGAAGGTGGTAGCCAGCTTCTTGTGCAGCTTGATGATCTCGGTACGCATGGAGGTACGCAGCTTAGCATCCAGGTTGGACAGAGGCTCGTCCAGCAGGAAGACTGCCGGGTTACGAACCATTGCACGGCCCAGAGCAACACGCTGACGCTGACCACCGGACAGAGCCTTGGGCTTGCGGTCCAGCAGGTGCTCGATCTCCAGGATCTTAGCAGCCTCGTGCACGCGCTTGTCGATCTCGTCCTTCGGGGTCTTGCGCAGTTCCAGACCGAAAGCGATGTTCTTGTAAACGGTCATGTGGGGGTACAGAGCGTAGCTCTGGAACACCATTGCGATATCACGATCCTTCGGGGGAACGTCGTTGATCAGACGGCCACCGATGTACATTTCGCCCTTGGAGATCTCCTCCAGACCGGCGATCATGCGCAGGGTGGTGGACTTACCGCAGCCAGAGGGGCCGACGAAGATGATAAACTCCTTGTCCTGAATCTCGAGGTTGAAATCGGTGACAGAAGGAGCAGTAGCACCGGGGTAGATCTTGTAGATATGCTGGCAGCTGATAGAAGCCATAAAGCTTTTTCCTCCATTGATGTTGTTGCACTCAAAGGCTCAGCTTGACGATGAGCCGTTTCATTGCTATTATAATAGCAGATTATTTTGTGATATGAAATAGCATTTTATTGATTCGAGGTGTCAGATATTGATTTACGCCCCCAGCACCACCGCCGCCCTCGGCGTCGTGGAGGATGTCCAGCCGGAAACGCCCCTGACCCTGCGGGGCGAAGGGCTTTGGGTCTGTCTCATTTCCAGCGGAAAATGCGTCGTCTCCCTGTCGGAAACGGGGGCAGTGCCCGGCGGCTCTGCCCTCCTGCTGCCGCCCCAGAGCGCGGCGGCGGGCCATCTCGTGCTGAGCCGGGGGCCTCTGACCCTCGCGCCGGAAAACGAGTGCCATCTGCTCTGCGTCCAGCTTACGGGGCAGGCGGCAGAGCAGTTCCTCGGGGGGCTGTCTGAGATGCCCTTCCTCGCCCGGGGCGAGACCTGCCCGGCGGCGGCAGAGCTGATGGGACGCCTCGCCGAGGAGCAGGACGCTTCCGAGCGGGTGCGGAGCCAGCTGGCCTTTGCCCTACTGTGTGAGCTTTCAGACGCCGACAGCGCCGCCCCGGCCCTGCCCCCGCTGGTGGCTGCGGCCATCGAGGACATCCGCAGGAACTACGCCGGGCTTTACGGCGTAGAGGAGCTGAGCGAGCGTCTGGGCGTCTCCAAGAGCCACCTCGTCCGGGCTTTCACGGCGGCGCTGGGCGTCTCGCCGGGGCGGTATCTCACCAGTGTCCGCATCGAGGCCGCCATGCGGCTCCTGCTCCACCGGGAGTACACGCTGGACGTCATCGCCAGCCTCTGCGGCTTTTCGGGGGCGAACTATCTCTGCCGCGTCTTTAAAAAAACGACCGGCCAATCCCCCACGCAGTGGCGGGCGATGGCCGGTCGGAGCGCCCTGCCCGGGCTTTCGCCCGAGCAGCAGCGGCTGGAACAGGAATTGTTTATTTAACAGGCTTCCGCTTCAGCAGAAAGAGGGTCAGGCAGGCCGTGATGGCCTCCGAGGCCGGGAATGCAGCCCAGACGCCGTTCATCCCGAAGAGGGCGCTCAGCACCAGCGAGCAGACCACGATGGCCGCGACGCCCCGGGACAGCGAGGTGGCAGAGGCCTCTGCGGGGCGGTCTACCGCGCCCAGATAGCCTGCGGCCACGATGTTGAAGCCCGCGAAGAAGTAGCCGAGGAAGTAGATGCGCATCCCTCGGAAGGCATACTCTGCCATGAGGGCCGAGTTCTCGCTGTTGAAGACGGCGACGAGGGGGCCGGTGAACCCGAAGAGAACAACATACAATGCCGCCGCCAGTGCAAGAGCGGTTCCGCTGCCCAGTAGCAGGAGCTTATGCGCTCCGGCGGCATCGTTTTTGCCGTAGCACCGGCTCACCAGCGGCTGTGCGCCCTGCGCCACGCCGTTGAAGATGGCCGTCGCCACCAGCGCGTAATTCGCCACGACGCCGTAGGCCGCCACGGCCACATTGCCCGCCAGACGGAGGAGGAGCAGGTTGAAGACGGTGGTGGTCACGCCCGAGGACATCTCCCCCACGAAGCCTGACACGCCCAGCTGGCAGCTCTGGGCCAGAAGCCTCGGCGAGGGCAGCTGCCGCACGAAGCGGATGGTGTTTTCCTTCTTGAGAAAGTGGCGGCTGCAAATGAGGATGCTCAGCACCGGCGACACCGCCGTTGCCAGCGCCGCGCCGGGCAGGCCGAGGCCCATGGGGAACATGAAGATATAGTCGAACACCACATTGAAGAGGCTGCCGCACAGCGTCGCTACCATCGCCAGCGAGGGGTCGCCGTCGTTGCGGACGAAGGATGCGACGATGTAGTTGCACATGAAGAAAGGGGTGAACAGCAGGAAGATGCGGGCGTACCCCACACCGAGCGCGATGATCTCACAGTCGCCGCCCATGAGCCGCAGCAGCACCTCGGGGCAGAAGACTCCCGCCAGCATGAAGGGCAGGGCGAACACCAACGCCCAGAGCAGGGCGTTGGAAAAATAGCGCACCGCGCGCTCGTCCCCCTGCGCCCGGAGGATGGCGTAGCGGGTGGCCGCGCCGAGGCCCAGCATCGAGCCGATGGCAAAGATGAAGTTGTAGATGGGCAGGCAGAGGTTGAGCAGGGCGACGCCGTCGGTGCCCGCCGCCTGCGAGATGAAATAGGTGTCCGCCAGAATGTAGCAGGATGTGCCCAGAAGGCCGAAAATGTTCTGGCTGACGTATTTGAAATACTGTCTGGTAAGGCTCATGTTCTCCTCGTCAAATATCACATTTTTGTCGTTGCCGCTTTGGATATACTGCCATATTAGGTCAGTCTATCACAATCCGACCAACGGTGTCAAGCGCTCCATTTGCACAAATGCCCGGATGGGTGTATACTGTAGTTTGTTTTTGAAACTGCACCGAAAGGAGGGCGCATCATGTCGGGCAGCACTTTATATTGTCTCGGCGAAGCGTGGCTCGAGCTGGAAAGCCCTGCCTCGCTCTCGTCGGCGGAGGCGTTCCGGCCCCGGGTGGGCGGCAGTGCCGCCGCGCTGGCGCTGGCCTATGCGGCGCTGGGCGGCAGAGCTGCCCTTCTGGGCCAGCTGGGGGAGGATGCCTTCGGGCACCGCATTGCAGACGCTCTGGCCGACGCCGGCGTGGATGTCCGCCGCCTTTGCTTCACCTCCCGCGCCCCCACGCCTCTCCTCTTCCGGGGCGGCGGAGGGGCGCTGCCCTGCCGCCTCCGCTCGGCCGACCTGCTCTACTCTGCCGGGCAGCTGGGAGAGGGCTGGGCCGCAGACGCCGGGGTGCTGGCCCTTTCCAGCGCCTGCCTCGTAGACAGCCCCTGCCGCTTCACCCACCTCTCTGCGCTGGACACGGCCCACGCCTCCGGTGTGCCGGTCTGCTTCGTCCCCGCCCTCCGTCCGGCCCTCTGGCCCAGCGAAAAGACCCTGCGGGACACGGTGCTGCAGTTTCTCCCTTTTGCAGACCTGCTGGTCCTCACCGAGGACGAGATGGAGCTTCTGCTGGACACCCGGGCCTATCAGGTGGGGCTGTTCTTCCTGCTGCGGGGGCACGTCCAGCTGGTCCTGCTCCAGACCGCCGAGGGCGTCCACGCCTTCACCCGGACGGCACACGCCTTCTGGCCCGGCCTTTCGGCCCCGCCCGAGGAGCTGGCTGCGCGGCTGCTGTTCCGGCTCGACGCGCAGGACGCCGCCCTGAAAAAGCTCATGAAATACAGTGCAGCCGCCCTTCAGACCCTGCTGTGACGCAGGAAAGCCCCCGCCTTGTGACAGGCGGGGGCTTTCCTTTTACCATCCGGAGGAGGATGAGCAGATCAGCTTATCAGTGGATGAACACCGGGCCAAGCGGGTTGGTGATGGGGCTGACGTAGCCGCCCAGCAGCTTCGGGATAGCGAGGCTGATGTCAGGCACATAGGTCAGCAGCAGCAGAGCGATGAACATGCACAGATAGAACGGCAGGGTAGCCTTGACGACCTTCTCCATGGGGCGCTTTGCCACAGCAGAGCCGATGAACAGGACAGAGCCGACAGGGGGGGTCAGCAGGCCGATGCCGCAGTTCAGGACCATGATGATACCGAACTGGATGGGGTCGATGCCGATGGAGGTGGCAATGGGCAGCAGGATGGGGGTAGCGATCAGGATGATGGGAGCCATATCCATGATGCAGCCCAGCACCAGAATGATGAGGTCGATGAGCAGTGCGATGATGTAGGGGTTGCTGGTGACGCTGGTGATGGCGTTTGCGGCCAGATCAGGCACGTGCAGCATGGTCAGGCAGTTGCCGAACACTGCAGAGGTGGCGATCAGGATCAGGACGATGGACAGGGTGTTGACGCACTCGTCCAGAGCGTACCAGACGCCCTTCCAGTCAAGGCCCTTGTAAACAAAGACGGAGACCAGCAGAGAGTAGATAACGGCGATAGCAGCGGACTCGGTGGCGGTAAAGACGCCGCCGACAACGCCGAAGACGACGATGACGACTGCGGCCAGTGCCCAGATGGAGGTGCCCAGCTGCTTGATGAAGCCTTTGATGGTGAAGGGAGAGCCCTTGGGGTAATTCTCCTTGACGGAGATGATGTAGGAGCCGACCATCAGGACGATGGCCAGCAGAGCGCCGGGCAGGTAGCCGGCCAGGAAGAGGCTGCCCACGGAGATGCCGCCGGCGGTGGTGGCGTAGATGACCATGTTGTGGCTCGGGGGGACCAGCAGGCCCTCGCAGGAGGAGGTGATGGTGACAGCGGTGGAGAAGTCGGCGTCATAGCCCTGATCGACCATCATGGGGATCATGATGGAGCCGATGGAAGCGGTATCTGCAGAAGCAGAACCGGAGATGCCGCCGAAGAAGTAGGAAGCAACGATGTTGACCATTGCCATGCCGCCGCGCATCCAGCCGACGCAGGCGTCAGCCAGCGCGATCAGCTTTTCGGAGATGCCGCCGCTGCCCATGAGGACGCCCATGGTGATGAAGAAGGGGACGGCCATCAGGCTGAAGGACGAAATGCCCTTGACCATCAGACGGCAGACATCGGTCAGCGCCTGACCCTGCACCATCAGGCAGAGCACGCTGGACAGGCCAACGGCGTATGCAATGGGGAAACGCAGGAAGATCATGACGAAGAAGCTGACAAGAAGGACAACGATCGCCAGTGTCTGGACTGTCATATTAGTTCTCCTCCTTTACAAAAAAGCTCTTGACATGGTTGTACAGCGCCTCGATCTCGAAGATGATCATGGCGACACCGGCCAGAGGCACCGGGAAGTACATCCAGAAACGGCTCAGCCAAGGCATCGAGACATAGAAGCCGCGGCCGCCCAGCGTGGTGGCATAGTTCCAGCCCACCACCATCATGATGATGCCGAGGACGCAGACTGCCAGATCCGCGAGGATGTCCAGCACCTTGACGGCGATCTTGGGCAGGTAGACGTCAAATGCGGTCATGCGGATGTGTGCGCCGCGGCGGATGGCCAGAGCGGCACTCAGCACGGCCATATAGCTCATGCAGGTCAGGACGACCTCTTCGGTCCATGCGGGGTCCGGGATGAATGGGACGTAACGACCGATGACCGACATGGTGGTGATGAGAATATCTGCGATCAGCAGCAGCTTGCAGATAAACAGAACCACTTTGTAGGTGATGTCGTACGCCGGCTTGATCTTATCCAAAGTGGTAAAGATTTTCGGCATATGAATTCCTCCATATAAAAAACCCGGCAGGTCTGCGGGCGTATCCCGTAGTCCCCCGCCGGGCTTATGTACTACTTCAGGACAAAGGCGCTGTTATCAGCCCTTCATATCCAGCAGCTTCTGGTACAGCTCAGCCTGATCCGAGGTGTTCTCGCTGATGACCTTAGCGCAAGCCTCCTGCCAGGGAGCCTTATCGGGGACATCGACGACGTTGCAGCCAGAGGACTTCAGCTCGTCGAGGACCTTGTTCTCAGCGCTCTCGGACAGGTCAGCGTTGAAGGCCTGCGTATCAGCACCGGCCTCCATGATGGCAGCCTGCTGGTTCTCGGTCAGCTTAGCCCAAGCGTTGTCGGTGATGACAGCCTGGATAGCGCCCAGAGTGTGGCCATCGAGGATCAGGTTGTTTGCGACCTCGGGGAAGGCGTTGGACTTGTAGTTTGCGATGGGCTGCTCAGCGCCATCGACAACGCCGGTCTGCAGTGCGCTGTACAGCTCACCGAAGGAGACGACGGTGGGGTTAGCGCCCAGACCCTCGACCATGCCGTTCATGACGGGGTCGTTGGACACGCGCAGCTTCAGGCCCTTGAAGTCAGCGATGCCGGACACGGGCTTGACCGTGAAGAAGTGACGGAAGCCCTCTTCGCCGTAGAAGATACCACGGACGGGCAGGCCCAGCTCCTGAGGCTCGTTCAGGAACTCAGGTGCCAGCTCGCTGTTGGCGAAGTTCCAGAAGTGTGCGCGGTTCTCGAAGGTGAAGGGGATGGACAGCAGCTTGGACTTGTTGCAGCCGTAGCTGGTCAGTGCGAAAGCGGAGATACGGCTGATGTCGATGGAGGTGGAGCCGCCGAGGATAGCGTCCAGAACGTCGTTCTCAGAACCCAGAACGCCGGAAGCCTGCACGTCGATGACGACGGAGCCGCCGGTCAGCTCTTCGACCTTCTCCTTGAAGTGGGTAGCGGTCTGGCCGACGATGGTATCCAGCGGGTTGACCTCGGCGTAGACCAGAGTCACCTTGGGATCGTTTGCAGCAGCAGTAGCATCACCAGCAGCAGAAGCTGCGGTGGAAGAAGCTGCGGTAGAGGTGGAAGCAGCAGAATTGCTGGAACCACCACATGCGGTCAGAGCCAGAGCAGCGGCGGAAACACCGGCTGCTGCCAGAAAGCTGCGACGAGTGATCTTTTTCATAATAAATCGTCCTCCTTAAATCTCCCGAACAGCACGGTCTGCACAGGACCCGCATGCCGTTCATTTACTGTACACACTTTAGCAAATTTTTTTAAACGAAACAAGGGCTTTCAAAAAATGTCCTGTTTTTTGAAAAAATGTCAGAATTTCTTTTGTGAAAAATGCCAAGTGCTTTGCTTTTTGTTTGTGCACCTTCGCCTAACAGATGGATACATTTCTGTATTCCAGATAGAAGCAAAGCGCTGGATGCCCTTCCCTTTGGGGTTCAGAGCACACAGCGCTTTGCCGGTTCTTTATTCTGTTTTCCTGATTTCTTTGCCCATCTTTTCCGGGCTTTGCTGTGGGGCTTATGCCTGCTGGGCAAACCGATCATACATCGGCTGCACAGCAGCACGGAACCTTGCCTTTTCTTCTTCGTCCAGCTCTGTCACCTCAATGCCTGCTGCACGCAGATCACTTTCCGATTCCGCCTCCTGCTGCGCCCAGAGCCTGCGCTCCACCTTGGCGCTCTCCCGGGCACACAGGCGGATGATCTCCGGGTAGCGCTCGTCCAGTGCGGCCAGCTTTTCCATCACAGCAGGGCTTGCAAGCTGCACCTCCGGCACGCGGGTATGCTCATCCTTTAAAAAGTAAGGTGCCACCTCGTAGTGACCCATGGCTTCGTAGCTGGGCCAGTTGTTCTCTGCGCCATCGATCTCACCGTTGTGCAGGGCGGCATACACCTTGCTGTACACCACCTTTACCGGCTTTGCGCCGAGGTCGGTGATCATTTCGCTCATCATGTCCGATTCCTGCACGCGGATGGTCAGGCCTTGCAGATCCGCAAGGCCTGTCACCTTCTGCCGGGTGTAGATGCTGCGCACACCGGCATCGAACCAGGAAAGGCCGGTCAGCTCCAGCGACTCCAGCGTGGAGAGGAACTCGTCGCCGATGGTCCCATCCAGCACGCGCCACATCTGGTCAGCGTCGGTGTAAAGGTACGGCAGCTGCAAAACGCTCAGCGCCGGCTCGTACTCTGCCAGCTGGCTGAGGGACACGCGGGAGAAATCAATGCCGCCGAACTGCATCTGCTGGATCACGCTCTGCTCCGCGCCCAGTTCTCCCCCGCTGTACACCAGCACTTTCACGCGGCCATCAGTGCGCTGAGCCACAAGATCCGCAAAGGCCAGCGCCGCCTGCGTAGTAGGATAATCCTCCGGCTGGTTCTCCGCATAGCGCAGGATCAGCTCTGCCCCCGGCTCGTCCTGCACCGGCTGATGGCCGCAGCCCGCCACCGGCAGTGCCAGCACCGCCGCGCCGAACAGGGCGGTCAGCATCTGGCGGCGGGTCACAGGCGGGCCTCCCGTGCAGCCTTGGCCGCTTCCCTGCGGTACTGGGTGGGGGTCATGCCGGTGCGTTTTTTAAAGGTGCGGGCAAAATAGCTGGAATCCTCGTAGCCCACCATGGAAGCCACCTCTGCTGCCGAACGGAACGGGTCGGTGAGCAGCTCCTTGGCAGCGTTGATCCGCAGCTCGGTCAGGCAGTCCAGAAAGTTCATCTTCTGGTACTTCTTGAACTGTGCCGAGAGATACGCCGGGCTGATATGCAGGATCTCGCTCACACTGTCCAGCGAGAGGTCGAACATATAGTTATCCTCCATATACTTGCGCACATGGGCCATGACCAGTGCATTGCGGTCGTTCTCCCCTGCTTCGGCGGCATCGCTCTCCGGATCAGCTTCCGGCTCCGGTTCCACCGGAGCCAGCTCTGCAAGGCGGCGGCCCGCCTCGATCTGACGGATGGCCTTGCGGATGGAAGCTTCCACTTCGTCCGGGTTCACCGGCTTGAGCAGATAATCGCAGGCACCCAGATGCATGGCCTCGTGGGCGTACTGGAACAGACTGTAGGCCGTAACAAAGATCACCTTGCACTCCGGGCGCTGTTCCAGCACGGCGCGGGCTGCATCCAGACCGTTCATACCGGGCATCTCAATGTCCATCAGGATCAGGTCTGC
>OIIE01000151.1_pt1 | contig 9646 bp, 6 predicted proteins | sample 1583201 | NCBI WGS metagenome assembly OIIE01 (sample SAMN02674795, study PRJEB24791) | human gut metagenome, SKBSTL041 | isolation source: stool | host: Homo sapiens | place: USA | reverse complement strand
CTGGAGTTCAGACGTGTGCTCTTCCGATCTCAGGCCGGGCATGGCACCCACAGTGGGGGTGACTGCCGTGTAGTTGGAAAAATACATCATGGAGCCGATGGCCGCAAGAAAGCTGCCCACTGCAAAGGTAAAGGAGATGACATTGTTGATCTTGATGCCCATCAGCTGGGCGGTCTCAAAATCGCGGGAAGCGGCGCGCATGGCCATGCCGATCTTGGTCTTCTGGATCAGGGTAACAAGTGCTGCCACCAGCACAATGACGAGGAACGGCGTTACCACCGTCACCCGCTTGGTCTGGCAGCCCAGCACCGTGACGGTGTCGCTGATCCACGGCAGGGCAGGGTACTGCTTGGCCAGACCGCCGGTGACATACCACATCGAGTTCTGCAAAAGGTAGGACATGCCGATCGCGGAGATCATTACCGACATGCGCGGCGCAGTGCGCAGGGGCTTGTAGGCGATCTTTTCCACTGCGATGCCCAGCAGTACCGTTGCCACCACCACCAGCGGGATGGAAATGGTCAGCGGAAGGGAAGCAGTAGCGTACACCATCAGAAAACCGGCTACGGTAAAGATATCGCCGTGGGCAAAGTTGATCAGGCGCAGGATGCCGTACACCATCGTGTAGCCAATGGCGATCAATGCATACTGGCCGCCCACCGAGATACCTGCCAGCAAATAGGGCAGAAACTTTGCAGCCATAAGTGGGACCCTCCATTTCTTACAACTTTTAATAAAATAAACTCCTCCAGTCACCTCCGGTGACAGCCCCCTCAGGGAGGAAGCCAAACTTGACGGAAAGCTATAAAAAGGCTCCCTCAATGAGGGAGCTGGCAACGCCGTCAGGCGTTGACTGAAGGAGTTTACAGGTTCAAATCAGCCTTCCACGCTCTGAGTCTTGACGAACTCAAATGCGCCGTCGGCAGCTTTCTTGATGTAAGCCATATCCTTGTTGGCATCACCGGTGGTCTGGTCAAAGGTGATGTTGCCGGTCACGCCGTCGTAGTTTACGCCGTACAGGGCATCGCGGATGGCGGTGCCGTCGGTGCTGCCTGCTGCCTTGATGGCTTCCAGAGCCACCATGTAGCCGTCGTAGCCCAGTGCAGAAACAGCTGCCACGATGTCATTGCCGCCGTTGTTGGTCAGCTTCTGGCTGTCGGCGTTCAGCCACTCCTTAAAGCCGGTCACGAACTCCTTGGCTGCGCCGGAATCATCGTTCTCATCAAAGAAGGTGGAGCAATACACCTGCACGCTGGTGCCCTTCTGGGCATCCAGAATAACGCTGGACTCCCATGTGTCGCCTGCGGTAATGGGTTTGTCAAAGCCTGCAGAAGCAGCCTGTGTGATGATCTGGGCTGCGTAGGTGGTAGCGCAGGGAGCAAAGATCACATCTGCACCGGCGTTGATGGCGTTCTGGATGTAGGCGGAGAAGTCCGAGGTGCCCTCGGGGAACTGCTCGCTGGTAACAGTGCCGCCCAGATCCTCAAAAGCGTTGACGAAGTAGGTGGCCAGACCGGAGCCGTAGTCCTCGCCCAGCATGCTCAGCACGTAGGCGTTGGCAGCACTGAATTCATCCTTTGCAAAGTTTGCCATGACCGAGCCCTGGAACGGGTCAAGGAAGCAGACACGGAAGTAGTAGGGGTTGGCCTCAGTCACGGCGGGGTTGGTGCAGGAGCAGCCAATGGCCGGGATGGAAGCGGACTGGAAGGTGGGAGCGGCTGCAATGGAAACACCGGAGCCGTAGCTGCCCAGCACGATGGAGACTTTTTTGGAGACCAGCTCCTGTGCAGCAGTCACGGCCTTATCGGTGCTGGACTGGTTATCCACTTCCACCAGCTCCACGTTATAGGTCTCACCGCCGATCTCCACGGTGGGAGCAAGGCTGTTGGCATACTCGACACCCAGCACTTCCTGCTTGCCGCCTGCGCCGTTATCACCGGAAGCCGGTTCAAACACGCCGATCTTAATGGTCTTGCCGCCTGCAGAAGAGCCACTTGCGGAACCGCCAGAAGAAGAGCAGCCTGCCAAAGCTGCTGCTGCGGCGGTGATGCCTGCCGCTTTCAGGAAATCACGACGCGAAATGAATGCTTTCATAAGAATTGCCTCCTCTATTATTTATTAACACTTTCCCAGATAAAACAAGAAAAACCCGCAACGGCGCAGTGATCCTCAGATCCTGCATCGTTGCGGGTTTCTTAGCATTGTTTTAGCACATGAAAAGGAACTTGTCTAGGCTGAATTTGAATTTTTTTAAATTTTCGTCAGATGATAAAAAGAAACTGTACTTGAACAGCGTGCATTTTGGGCGGTTTTGATACAGACTGTCTTTTGAATGAATACAGATTTGCCGTAAGGGTCGTACTTTAATCCGCTGCACGTCCCAGCCGCATCTTGAAATCGCTGTAGCCGAACTTCACCAGCTCCCGGCAGGTGCCGTTTTCGTCCATTGCCCAGATGGGCGGCAGCGGCATCCCGTTGAAGGTGTTGTTCTTGCAGGTGGTGTAGATGGCCATATCGCCGAAAATGAGCCTTTGCCCCTCGGTGAGCGGGGAGGCAAAGCTGTAGTCGCCCACCACATCCCCGGCAAGGCAGGTGGGGCCGCCAAGGCGGATGAGGTACGGCTTTTCGCCGGGGTCCCCGGCATCCATCAGCGGCGGGCGGTAGGGCATCTCGATCACATCCGGGGTGTGGCAGGCCGCAGACATGTCCAGAATGGCAAGGCTCGTCTCGCCATTTTGCAAAGTATCCAGCACAGTGGTAACAAGATACCCGGCGTTCAGCGCCCATGCTTCGCCCGGCTCCAGATACACCTGCACGCCGTACTTTTTCTGTGTTTCGGTAATGCACTGTTCCAGCGTGGCAAGGCGGTAGCCGGGGCGGGTGATATGGTGCCCGCCGCCAAAGTTGAGCCACTTCATCCGGGGCAGAAGATCCCCGAACTTTGCTTCCACCGCCGCCAGCGTCAGGGCCAGTGCATCGGCATCCTGCTCGCACAGGGTGTGGAAGTGCAGTCCGTCCAGTAATTCGGGCAGGGCCGGGTCTGCCTGCACGGCGGCATCCCACTGGGCGCGGGTGGTGCCGAGGCGGCTGCCCGGGGCGCAGGGATCGTAAATTGCATGGCCTTCCTGCGTGGAGCACTCCGGGTTCAGCCGCAGGCCCACGCTCTTGCCCGCCGCCTTTGCTGCCGGGCCGAACTTTGCCAGCTGGCTGGGCGAATTGAACACGATGTGGTCGGCGTACTGCAGCAGCTCCGCGAACTCGTCTGTCCGGTAGGCCGCGCAGAACACATGGTTCTCTTTTTCCGGCAGCTCTTCTTTGCCAAGGCGGCTCTCGTACAGGCCGCTGGCCTCGGTGCCCGCCAGATAAGGAGCCAGCACCGGGTAAACATTAAAGTTGGAAAAAGCCTTCTGCGCCAGCAGAATTTTGCAGCCGGTGCGCTGCTGCACCCCCAGCAGAAGTTCGCCGTTGCGGCGCAGCTGCCCTTCGTCCAGCAGGTAGCAGGGGGTGGGCAGAGAGGCAAGCGCTTCCCAAGAAAGGTTTGCAAGGCCCGCAAAGGGCGGGCGGGTATCGGCCAGCCGCATCAGTCCACCAGCGCCGGGCTGTGGCTCTCGGAACGGGGCAGGCCGTACTTGTCCAGAGCGTCCAGATACGGGTCCGGATCAAACTCTTCCACAGTGTGCACGCCCTTGGTGGTCCACTTGCCGGTGAGCAGCATCAGTGCGCCGCACATGGCCGGTACGCCGGTGGTGTAGCTGATGGCCTGAGAGCCGACTTCCTTGTAGCACTCCTGGTGGTCGCAGACGTTGTAAATGTAGTAGGTCTTTTCCTTGCCGTCCTTCTTGCCGGTGAAGATGCAGCCGATGTTGGTCTTGCCCTTGGTGCGGGGGCCAAGGCTGGCGGGGTCCGGCAGCAGAGCCTTGAGGAACTGGATGGGCACGATCTCCTGCCCGTTGAAGTTGACCGGGGTGGTGGACAGCATGCCCACATCCTCCAGACAGCGCATGTGGTCGAGATAGCTCTGGCCAAAGGTCATGAAGAAGCGGATGCGCTTTGCCTCCGGGATGTTCTTGGCAAGGGACTCGATCTCCTCGTGGTGCAGCAGGTACATATCCTTGTCGCCCACCTGATCGAAGTTGTATTCCCGCTTGATGCTCATAGCCGGGATCTCCACCCAGTGGCCGTTCTCCCAGTAGCTGCCGGGAGCGGACACCTCGCGCAGATTGATCTCCGGGTTAAAGTTGGTGGCAAAGGCATAGCCGTGGTCGCCGCCGTTGCAGTCCAGAATATCAATGGTGTCAATGGTGTCGAACTCGTGCTTTTTGGCGTAGGCGCAGTAAGCCTGGGTTACGCCCGGGTCGAAGCCACTGCCCAGCAGGGCGGTCAGGCCGGCTTCCTCAAACTTCTTTGCGTAGGCCCACTGCCAGCTGTAATCAAAGTAGGCGGAGAAGCCTGCTTCCTTGCAGCGCTTTTCATAGATAGCGCGCCATTCCGGGTCATCGGTATTTTCTGGCTCATAGTTGGCGGTGTCCATATAGTTGACGCCGCAGGCCAGGCAGGCATCCATGATGGTCAGATCCTGATAGGGCAGGGCGATGTTCATGACCAGATCGGGCTTGTAGCTGTTGATAAGATCGCACAGCTGCTGCACATCATCGGCATCCACCTGGGCGGTGGTGATTTTTGTTTTGGTGTTGGGGGCCAGCTTTGCCGCCAGGGCATCGCACTTGGACTTGGTGCGGCTGGCAATGCACAGCTCGGTAAAAACATCGCTGACCTGGCAGCACTTGGAGATGGCTACACTGGCCACGCCGCCGCAGCCGATAACAAGAACTTTGCTCATGATGGTACTCCTTTATGTTTTATTTGAGGCAACACCGCACAATTCCCGCCTTACGGCTTAAGCACCGCTCCGGCGGCTGCGGCACGGCATCTGCGTTGCCAAAATGCTCGATAATGTCGGGTTGCGGTACCCGCATCGTGCTTCGGGGGCAAAAGCCCCTCGCACTCTGCGACCGCTGCCCCTGCTTCGGTTCGCTGTTTCCGCCACTGGCGGCGCTCACCTTTGCAGCATCCAGTATTATCTGCGCTTTTGGCTTGGCATCTGCCGCACCTCGCTCGCCGTATCGGCACTTAGAATTATGCGGTATTGCCCTAAGGTGTATCTGAAAACAAAGAAATAGACGATATTTTTGACTTTTCAGATACACCCTAGGTTGCCGTGCTTTCGCCCCGCCGCAAAACTCCTAACTACATCACGCGTTCCATTCTTTCGGAAGGTATGCGCGGGTATTGTGCAGCATGGTGTCAAACAGTTCTTTGCCCTGTCACGCTGACTTTGATAGATGAACTTGGTAGAGTCCCACGGCAAAAATACGATTGCGTTTTGTGGCTCCACGTATTTAGGATGCATTTCTTCGTAGAGAACGCCCATCGGCTCTCCTGTTTCTGCGTTGTACTGGCAAAGTTTGGCGTGGTTCTGGTCACGGTTTACTTCAATCAGGTAGAGGCTTTTTTCATCCGGTGACCAGCTGATATTGGTGAAATAACGGTCTGTGGGATCACCTGCGTTCAGATAAATGCTTTTACCGGTAGCAGGGTTGTAAATACCCACTTTTACCTGATGACTCGTCATTCCTGCCATCGGATAACGTACATTGTTCACTTCGCCTACGCGTGCAGTGATGTCTACAAGCGGGTATTGTGTCACCATGCTCTCGTCCATGCGGTAGAAAGCGAGCAGGTTGCCTTTCGGGCTCCAGAAGGTGCCTTTGTTGATGCCGAACTCATTGCGGTGGACGGATTGCCCGCAGACGATGCCTTCGGGTTCGTCGGTGATTGCCTGTTCGTTCACATACAGGTTGTTGTTGACTGTGTAGGCTACGTTTCCGTTGGCGACGCAATAATCTTCGTTGGCTGCTTTATCTTTCAACTTCAGTGTGCTGACAATCCGGTTGTTCTCGAAATCGTATACGATGTACTTACCGGATACTTTCAGTAACATTTGCGGTTTGTCCGCCCACGGGTAGCGGATTGAGTACGGGGTCGGCAGTTTCCCTGCTTTATTGTCTGCCAGTACTTTGTTGATTTGTCCGAGGGTAGTCAGCACTGTCTCTTTCCCTGTTCTGGGTTGAACAGTGTAGATGGTGTCGGTACTTGGTTTGATACACACGTCTCCCCACCATTGCAGACCGTAGAGGTTTTCTGCATAACGGTAGGTCTCGCCGCCCGGAATCAAGTCTTCCAGTGTCAGCTTTTTGATTTCCTGTGCCATAACATTGAATCCGATTGGTAGCGCCAGCAATATCAGAATGGCTCTTTTTCCAATTTTACTCATTGCTTTTATTTATCTTTATTGGTTTTAAATCCTTCTATTTTACCCTGTTCAGGAGAGTTGTCTTTCTCTGTCGGATGATACGTCTTTTTCGAGATATTCAATTCGCTTTCTTACTCATCAAATGATAAGATCGCAAGATGCGACCTTATATTGTCTATCAATAAGTTAATGGCATTTTTTAGTGAGATGCCATTAACTATCTATGAAATTACTCTTCTTCCTTCTTTGGTATCCTAGGCTCACGGTTTCCTCTGAATTCTCTCGGAGCTCTCGAATCTCTTTCCCCTCGGAACTCGCCTCTAGGCTTTCTGTCCCTGTCATCCCGGGTAAAGCTTCCTTCTTCCCGTCTCGGCTTGAAGTCTCCTTCTTTACGAGGTTTGAACTCCCCTTCGCGACGAGGTTTGAATTCGCCTTCCCGTCTGGGTTTAAATTCTCCTTCCCCGCGCGGTTTGAATTCCTTTCTTTCTCTGGGTCTGGAAGTATCATAGTTTCCTTCAGTCTCTTTCTTCTCTTCTCCTTCTCCCTCCTGACTCTTGAACTCCTTATATTTCCCGTCGAAAATCTCGTATTTGCGGAACTCGCATTCCAGTGCACCATTGAACAACGGCACTTTCTTGCTTGGTTTCAGCCCGATCTGATCGAAACATTCTTCTCTATAAGAGAGTACCCAAGCCTCGTTTCCTACAAATGCGTGCTTCAGACGTTCGCCAATCATCTGGTACAGTCCGAGCAGGTCATTGGTGGAGATACGCTCGCCATAAGGAGGATTCATCACAATGATGGACTTCTCCTGCGGCTGTTCGAATTGTTGGAACGGTTGCAGTTTCAGCGTCACATCTTTGGATACACCCGCTGCCTTTATATTATGGGTTGCGATTTCATTTGCTTTCGGATTGTTGTCGTATCCGTATATCTTGTGAGTAAACTCGCGCTCCTGACTATCGTCATTGTAAATCTCATCGAACATCTCCGAATCGAAGTCCACCCATTTCTCGAATGCGAATCCTTTGCGGAATACTCCCGGAGCGATGTTTCTTGCGATCAGCGCAGCTTCTATAGGAATCGTTCCCGAACCACACATCGGGTCAATCAGGTCACATTCACCGCGCCATCCTGTCATCAGAAGCATACCGGCAGCCAATACTTCGTTCAACGGAGCATCTACCTGTTCCTGGCGATATCCGCGACGATGAAGTGACTCTCCGGAAGAGTCCAGAGACAACGTACAAGTCGTTTGTGCAATGTGAATATTGAGCAGCACATCCGGATTATTGATGCGTACTGACGGGCGTTTGCCTGTCTTTTTACGGAAATAGTCCACGATGGCGTCCTTCACCTTATATGAGACGAACTTTGAATGGCGGAATTCTTCGCTGAATACAACCGCGTCTATCGCAAACGTCTTGTTTACATCAAGATACTCTTCCCATGGAATGGCCTGTATCTGGTTGTAAACTTCATCAGCATCCTTTGCCGTAAAATTCTTGATCGGTTTTAGAATGCGGATAGCAGTACGGAGGCAGAAATTTGCCTTGTACATCATACGCTTGTCTCCTGTAAATGAAACCATGCGACGTCCTATCTGGATATCGTTGGCTCCCAATGTTGTAAGTTCTTCAGCAAGTATCTCTTCCAGTCCCTGGAAGGTCTTGGCTATCATCTCGAATTGTTCGCTCATATATAGTTTATTGATTTTATTTCTTTGCTTTTGTTTGTACAATCTTTGCTCCGGCAGGAATGTTTTCCGTTACCCAGATATTTCCTCCTACGGTTGCGTCGCTTCCGATAGTGATTCTTCCAAGAATGGTGGCGTTGGAGTAGACTATGACATTGTCTTCCAGTATCGGGTGGCGGGGGATACCCTTGATCGGTTTTCCGTCGGCATCCAGCGGGAAGCTTTTTGCTCCTAGGGTGACACCCTGATATAATTTGACATTGTTCCCGATGATGCTTGTAGCACCGATCACGACACCCGTTCCGTGGTCTATGGTAAAGTGACTGCCTATCTTCGCTCCCGGATGGATATCGATACCCGTCTCGCTATGAGCCATTTCCGTGATCATGCGAGGAATCAGGGGAACACCCAGTTCCAGCAGTTCGTGCGCAATACGATAATTGCTGATTGCCTTAATGGCGGGATAGCAGAAAATTACTTCACCGTAGCTTTTGGCAGCGGGGTCACCGTTGTAGGCGGCTTCTACGTCCGTAGCCAGTATTCTTCTCATGGCGGGTAGTTTGCTGATAAAGTTCGCAGCCAGTCGGGCGGCTTCTTCTCTTCTCGACTCCGAGCAGACGTTGCAGTCTCCTTCTGCCGTACTGAAACATAGTCCGGCCAGGATTTGCTCTGTGAGCAAGTCAAATAACTTTTCGATATTTACACCGATGTGATAATTGATTGTCCGGCTGTTGATGGTGGAATTTCCGTAGTATCCGGGGAAGAGAATGGCACGTGAAAGCTCGATAATTTCATACAAAACTTTAGCAGAGGGCAATGGTTCGCCATCTTTATGTTGATGAAACAGCCCTTTGTAAGATTCGCTTTCCGATAGCTCATCGACTGCCTGTGTCAGAATGTGGGTAAAGTTCAATGGACTCATTAGGTCAGTTACTCATGTTTATATGGGGACAAAGGTATTAAAAAAAATAATAAATTTCGTTGAGATTCAATATAATTAATGTATTTTTGTGGCATTCAAAATTCAACACGGACAAAGGGGATGAATAAAGCGAAATCTACTATGAAGCTATTTGGGTTGATAGGGTTGTTGATATTGTGGAACTGCAGTTGCGTGGATAGGCACCGCAGTCACGCTTTGTGTGAACAGTCACTTATCGATTCTTTAGAAGTCCGTGCCCAGGATTCTCTGTTTTCCAACTTACCTTATTCACGTTCTTTATTGCGTAACGCAATGCGTCAGGCACAGGACTCGATGAGTTATTACCGCTTGATGGGATTGTATGGAAAGACTTTCTTCATCTCGTCCGATTTCGACTCTATCCTCTATTATAACCGCCCTGTAAAAGAGTATGATAAGCGTGCAGCTGCCTGCCCGCGATGGAATGATGTACTTTCGGATGTATATAACATTGAGGGAAATGTCTGGATGCAACTCAATCAGCCCGATTCGGCGGTTGCCTATTATGAGAAATCCTATGCTTACCGTCTGAAAGGAGAGAAGGGACATCTTCTCTCAGATATCTGTATGAATCTGGCGGATGCCCATCTGCATCGTGGCGAACTGGCACATACCGCTTCCTATTACCGGAAAGCATTGTTTATCTGTGACTCCCTGCACCCGTCGGAACATTCCA
>OIIE01000148.1_pt1 | contig 9717 bp, 8 predicted proteins | sample 1583201 | NCBI WGS metagenome assembly OIIE01 (sample SAMN02674795, study PRJEB24791) | human gut metagenome, SKBSTL041 | isolation source: stool | host: Homo sapiens | place: USA | reverse complement strand
CGATGATAGACTCTCCATTGGCGTCAAGCACGACACCTGTCACTTTTCTTGTTCTCTGTTGAGTTACGGAATCATCATTCTGCTCCGTATGCGGGTTCTCTTGTGATGGATTTGTAGCGATAGCCAATGCCGGCGATACGCAGAGGAAGAGCAAAGACAATGATCCCATCGCCACATTCCAAGTTCTCATTTTACTTTTCATACTTTTCATTTGTTCATAATTGAATAGATAATGTTAACTACATACGATAAGTCTGATAGATTCAGATTAACTAATACATTATTAGATATACTCCATAGGCTATATGTTATAAAGTTATTAAGTACCGTAGGAACTCAATGGGTAATTTATGTATAGGATATTAGAGGAGAGTGGTTTAGGATTGATTGCGGATCTGTTATGTCATTTATCAAACAAGAAATGTCATTTTTGTAACCATTTGATTCTTATTACTTCCCATCTTTGCCATATCGAAAGAGAGAGATAGTAAGGATTTAGTTCCTACGGAACTGTGGTTTTTTCTTGCGTATTATTTTATAGTACACGTACGTAAATTATGTTTATAGCTTCCCTTTTCATAATAGCGACAGCTTACCTTGATTTTTATTAGCTGTTCTTTTGGGTTCTTAATGCATTGTACTGATATTTTTCAGGAGTGGTACCTTGAGTATGAAATGAAAAAACACTGGCACAACCTTTTTTCTGCGTAAAGTCCGGACTTTCCTAAGCCCGAGGGAACCTTATCAATAGAAGTCAACCACCGGTTAAACCAATACAAAAATTAGGTTGTTGACATAAGCAAAAGCTATCTCATGCTTCTAACTTGTTCTTGTAATTCTTTCATTCTTTGCATCAGTGTATCAAACTCCAGAGATTCTCCATAGATGAAGAAACGTTGCATGTCTGTATAATCTGTTTTCCATACTTCCATTTCCGACTCTGGAATCATGAAATTAATCGTCTTAGGACTGTGGTGGTCATAATTGACATATTTCAGGGCGTAGTATGCCTTACGATGCTCCACTATGGTATTATATAAGGAAATGTCAGACAAAGCCTCACGTCCATATTTAGTATCCATAAGTTTTTCTAAATCGTACAAATGTCGTGACATACGTACACTTCGTGGCTTCTCCTTTTGAAACTCCTCTGCAAGTAAAAACAACTTCTCCAAGAAAGTGCGAGTAGGTACAACTGTCTTTACCTTGCAGTTTGAATCGGAATCTTCACCTTCAAAGCTTTCTTCTATCAAAGAATGAATGTCTCGCAACTCTGTCGGTTCATCCATAGATAGAACGCTAATTTCAATCTTTACACGTGGAGGAATGTAGGTTATTATATCTTCAACAATAGAATGGTAATGTAAAAGAATGACCGTAGGATCCTTATCTGAATCTATCGGACGCCATTTTCCATTCTTGTCCTGTACTTTTGTTACATTTTCTATGCTATAGCCTGTAATACCCATTCCCTTCAATTTGGCATCTAATTGAAAAGAAAGCGTGTTATGTATATATGCACGAGCTATTTTACGCAATTTCTCACGTTGATTTTTACTTGTCTTTTCTATACCAAAGAATGAATGGCTTATAGCCAAGTCTATATCCTCAGAAAAGCGCTCAATAATATTGAATCCTTTAGAAAGGGATGTGCCTCCCTTAAATATCAACGATTCATGATAATCCGTTTGAAATAATGCTTTTAAAGTGGCAGTTACCCACCAATCTTTTTCTATTGCCACTTGATTGATACCAAGATGTTCTATCTCTGTCTGTTGCAACATTGCCAAGCGATCAATCAATTCGTTATTAAGCCATAGTTTTCCCATAAATCCTTTCTCTTTAAACATTAAGCATCGGTTTAACAATTCTTTTCATCCATGCAGGCATCATATCAACATCCCCCATTAAGGCGGCCTTATCTGGTTCTTTTGATATCAACTGTCGTATTGTCTGTAATTCCCCTTGTCTTACATTTTCTTTCTTTAATGTCCTTAAAGCCTGCACAAGTAACGAAATAAGACGAGTGGAATAGCAAAAATTTTTAGGAACTCCACGTTTCAATATCACATTTCGATTTGACAATTTGATTGTTCTTTCACTACCAGTGGTTAAATACGTATAGTTCATCGGTACTTGAGTTGACAGTCCTAATACGTTCAAAGCAGTCATACCAGATGGTAATACTTCTGCATTATCACGAGTTGCAATAGCCTGTACAATCTTATCAACAGAAGGAAGTACCACTCCGAAACGGCTCTTTCTTGGCTTTGCATATATTCCTTGAGTAATTTTTACGAGGATTCCTTCTGTCGTTAACTCAGACAAAATGCTACCCACGAATTCTGTGTGATATTCAGGAAAGTCGGAGCGAAACAAAATACGATCTTCTGGCATTGCTATTATGCGCTGCTTAAGAGTCGTACTATCTAAAGAATACTCGTTAGTCATATGACCTTTGAATTTTTGATGATTTTTCAAATGCGAATTTACAATTAATTATCGAAAAGGCAGCGTAAAAATCATTGTGCCACATTCATTTTAAGTTCTTTTCCATAAATCTTGTAGTAAACAGACGGGAAGTAGGCAGCTTTTCTGCCTTTCACAACCCAATTGGGGTACTTACATTGACGAATATAGGAATCTTCGTTAATATTTGGGATTTTGTTTAAGCTCGCTGTTCAAGTCGATTTCCCGCAGGGTATACCCATTCTCCGAAGCAGTACATTAAGTATGAAATAAAAAAACTAAATCATCTACCATATCTGCCATTATCTATATAAGTATCTAATTATAAGAAATTTGTTGAGTGGTGGTAGATAATAAACATCTACCACTATCAGCTTGCATCTACCACTATTTACTGCTTTTCAACCACTAAATGCAGCCGTTCACTATTCGCTAACCACATTACTCGTTCTGCGAGGGTATGCCAACAGGCTGCCTGCTTGGTTATTTGTATACCTTGTGTGTTGATTTAAAATATTGAATAATAGGTATTTATAGTTTTAAAGGCATAAAACAAAAGTTTTCATAGCGGAAAACTTTTGGTTCGTGCTTATGAAACTTTAGTTTTCCTTAGAAGAAACTATTTGTTCGCCTAAGGGAAACTCTTATTAACCCTGTCGCTTTGCCCATCGATGTCTTTTAAAAATAACACGTTTTCTTATCCTAGGTAAAGAAAATGTGCGAATATCAAGTATAAGTGGAAGATAATGAATGATAATTGTAGATGTCTGGATATTTACAACCAATAGGTAATGTTCTAATTGATAAAGTGGTATATGATATAGTGGCAGATATGGTAGATGTTTTCATAAAATCAATATTAGTAAGTAGCTGATTCATCCATGGACTATTTCGCATGAGCCGCTAATTCCCTACGTCGCAAAAATAAGTGACCTGTATCCATTGGCAATTCTGAAAGTGGATAAGTTGAAGGACGGCTCGATGGCTGTTGATGGTGAGGTTGGCGGCGATCTGCCCCGTGGTGAATGAGTGATGATCGTATTTGGCGGTGTGGCTGATGATCTTGTTGGCATAAGTTACTTTTCCATCCTTTTCCCACGTGAAGGTATCGCATTCGAAATCTAGCGTGAAACGGTCATGGAAGGTGTTCCCTTTCCAAGTCTGGCCCAAGGGCTTGATGCCTTGTGGGGTATCGACGCATTCTGTTATCCGGCAAGTGTTGTCGGATAAACGTAGGTGATAGACTTGGGCATGGGCTTGCGTGGCAAGCAGGAGCCATAGCGATAAGACGGGTAACAGGAGGATCGTCTTCATTTAATGGATAAGGGCAACCTGTCTCCATCGGTTGCCGGGCTAAAAAACAGAAGCGTGGAAACTATTGATATTACCGTATTGAGGCTCTGGACGGCCCTATCCATGTAATAAACAATAGCCCACGCCATGCTGTTATATCGTCCAGAGCAATTACTGGTAAATATAGCACCGACGTGAGCGTTTATTGTCTATTATCCATGGATATGAAATTGTCCAGATTTCAATACGGGATAATATCTTTAAACGCTCTTCGTTAATTTATGTCCTCCTTCAGTGACCTACGCTTTAGATATGAAGGATTGTCACAAATATAAGTAGAATAAATGATATATGTATGATGATTGGATGGAAGTTTATTTGAAACTTCACATTTTGTCAAAATCTAAACGGAAATCCGTGAGAATCGCTATCCTTTTGTCTATTAGATACCGATCTCTCCCGAACCGCCGGGGCCTTCTGTCCATGGGTTGATGGAAGCGCCTACGTTGATGTCTTCCGCTTGGATGGTGAAGGTGTATTTCTGTTTCTTGGCGGCGATGAATGATTGGGAGGGACGAACCTCGTAGGTATGGCCGCTGATGGAGAAACGGAACGTGGGAGTCTCGCCGGGCCAGAGCAGATAGTTTGTCGCTACGGTGGCCTCGGTAGGAGTGATGGTAATCGGTGCGGCTAGCGGTATCGGATAGTCCGCTTTCGTATCCGAGGTGGTCAACTGGCCGGTCTGGATATCCATACGGACAGATGCAGGGTAGTTTACCAGCTCTACTTTTTGCAAGACTAGGGTTTCCTTGATATCATCGGCTTTCTTTATGACGATCGTGATGGCGGATAGCTGGTGATTGAAGCTGAGGGCGACGATGGCCGTCGAGCCGTTGGCTTCGGTTTGTACATCCATCTTTCCCTTGTTGAGGATCGGGGTGGCGTACATGATATCGATTTGGTCTTTCAGTTCGTAGCTAGCTAGGGTATTACTTAGCGAGGCTTGATACGGATAGTAAGCGTAGAAATTAATGACCGTATCGGCAGCTACAGGGAAATGAGCGTCCATATCGGAGGTATAGTTCGTGCCGTCCACCGTGGTATAGGCTTGGTTGGTTAGGTCGGGACGTGGGGTGAGTGGCGAGGTTTCGTTTAGTTTATGGCCCCATCCGTATATCCCGATCGGCAAGTCGGTCGGCATGGTAGATTCGGTATGGATCGCTTTCGATTCCAGCTTGTAAGGAGAGGCGCTGAAAAGGATAACGGCGGGTGCTTGCTTGGAAGGCCCGTCATTATCATCGTTTGTACAGCTATTTAGGGAGAGTCCCATCAAAAGAGATACGGTGATCAGTTGTTTTGTGTATCGCATATTTTGTGTTTTATCTTTTCGTTTGATTTAGTCGATTGATAAATGGATATGGTACGGGTTCGGATCCGATACCTTGGTTTCGGGCTCGGTAGCGGTAGAATCCGTAGGAGTTTCCGGTATCTCGCCTGCGTTGTTTACCTCTTCGTTCGGTGTAACGTTATCATCTACGGGTACTTCGGGAGAGGTAATTTCCGGTATATTCCGGTTGATCGTTATATCGTATTGATAATTAACCCCGGCTTCCCAAGTCCGCGGCTCATCGGAAAGGGCGACGTGGAACACGTTGCTTTCATCGTTTCCGAAAGTTAATATCATTTCGTTCGCTTTTTGGGGGAACAGGAGGAATTGGCCGGGGATTGAATTATCTCCGTCGCTTAATGTCGTGTTGGTGTTTAAAGTATAGGTTGTTTGTCCGGCGATGTCGCTTAATTGGCCCTGCCATATATCCAAGATGGCACTTTGTGGGGCGGTAATTTGTACTTTGGTTAGGGGGAGGTCTATAGTGACGCCTGCGTTTTTAATGATGTTTATTGTTATTTGAGTAAGTAAGTGATGGAACTCAAATACTAATACGGATGATTTCTTTGATTGATTTAGCAAAGAGGCATACATGAGGTCGTATTGATCGGCTGTGTTGTCTTTGAGGGTGACGGTGGTTGATTGGGTGCCATTATAGTCGGAACCAATGTTGGCAGTGGATATAAATGGGTGAATGGCGAAGAAGTCAAGTTGCTCGCCAAAAGGGAAATAGTAAGTATTGTCATATATTATATTTCCATTTATATTGGTTATGCCAATTGTATTATTAAACTCTTTTGGATGCCATAATTGAGCAGAACTTCCTAATGGATGTTGTAGTGAAAATAATGAAATCTCTATATCTGACGGGAGAGCGGCCTGAGATATGTTATTTGCTTTTGTTGTTATATTAACATATAAAGAAGAAAATCGAATAGGAACAAGATCCTCAAACTCATGCAAAAGTTCCTCTTTGCTACAACTTGTTAATAGCAGGAAAATAATCCATAGATATGAGTACCTTAGCTTCATCTTCAATTTAATTTTAGAGTAGTATTCAAAATTTACAATTAGATGATTCATTTATACTGCTGGGTAGATTAGAATTTAAATAGTCTACCCAGCAGTGAAGATTTATTGAATTGTTCCAGTACCGCTTTCAGGTGTCCAGTCTGTAAGACTTTGAGTAAATGAAACACCTGTGGCTGTGACCGTAACAGTTATAGTTGTAGCAGCACCTGCTGTAAGTGTTGCACTAGGTTTAAATGTATAATCTTTGCCACCTATTGTAAAAGTTACAGCATTATCCCCTAGTTCTTTAGGAAATACCATTATAGGATCTCCTGCGTCTATGGCTTTACTATCATCAGATGCGGCTTTTGCAGGGATAGTAATATTATCACTAGATAGTGCAATGAAATCACCAGGTGTTCCTATGTTTGTAAAATTACCATTAGAGATATCCATAGTACCTGTTGTGTTAGCTGATACTTTGATCGCACTAAGAGTCATGGCATCAGATAAAGACTGTTCTTTTTGAATTTTAAATTTCACCTGTGCTAAGGCATGTTTGAAAGGTAAAGCTATAGGATCTGTACTTTTCACCTTGTTTTTTAGATTGGTGGGGTCAGCATACATAATGTCTGTTTGTGCCTTATTTGCAGGATCTAAAGTTACTTTTAGATTGGGAGCAGTCCCTGCTCCAGCAGCGGTGATTTCTAGGCCGTTTGTTGCTTTGTCTGCATAAGGGGTATAAGCATAGAAATCATATTTGGCATCATTTTCAAAAGAATAATATACCTTTTCAGATGTTGTTGTATAGGTAATAGCGCCGTCACCATCTACGGAGAGACTAATGTTATCCATGAGGTTTGTGGCTGCCCACGCTGGCGTTCCTGAATGTTTCTGAGCCCATATACCAATTTTTGTACTAGCCAATTTATCTCCTGTTACAGGAGCTTTGGTGTATAAGTTTATTGATTGACCAAACTCTACAGCCACCGGCTCATTCTCATTCACCTTCGGTTGATACGGACCTTCAATCTCATTTGTACAGCTAACCATGGCTGCCATGGCCAACATACTAATCATTAACTTTTTCATTTTACCCTAATTTAAGTTGTTACTATTTGTATATCATTTTAATCTTATTCGATTGTGGTCTCTTCGCCGGGACCTACTTCCCAGTTCGTGAGGCGGATCGTGAATTTCGGGCTCTTCTCAACCGTGGCATTTATAGTCACGTTGACATGAGGAGTGTCTATTTCATTCAATTTGTCCTCTAAGTCGGCGGTAGCGGAAACCATGCTACCGTCGCTTAGGGTAAAATCTATTGTCACTTGATTCGTGACAGGTTTTTGTTCTTCTTCCTTAGGGAGGGCGGTGCCTAATATGATCAGATCGCCGTTTACTCCTTTATCGGAGGTTTCCATATCGAACTCTACATTTGTGGATGCCTCGGTCACTACCTTGCGTTTACTCAAGTTTAATGAGGTGGATACGCCCGATAATGAACCTTTGCAAGTCTTTATCTCCTCCGGTTTGTCTACCTGTACCGTAAAGGTTACGTGGCGGACCAACGGAGTCAGTACCAAAGTGCCCGACTTGTCCTGCCCCGGTGTGATCTCCAATGAATCGACGACAAACCCATACAGCGGGGTTATGCCTTGCGATGCCTGTCCGGTGGCCTTCGTCTGGAGGATATAAGCCTCCGCTTCGTCGAACCTTGACATATTACGAAAGTCGATATTCTTCGCGTCGTAATTAAAAACCAGTATTTTATAGGTGGCCGGCGGTAAGAACAACATCATGCTTTTCGCGTCCCCATCCGTCTGTACCATAGGCCCTCCCTCCGAAGGGTAAATACAATATCGAAGTTTCTCGGGAGCCGGAAAGCCGGGTATCACGCTATCCCAACGAAGGGTGTAGGTGATGAAGCCGGTACTTTCTTTTTTCGGTTCGTCAGATCTCTCACAACTACATTCTATCACTAAACTCGTAATAAATAGAATGGCGATCGTGATCTTTAAGATAATACTTGTCTTATTGTACCTATACATTTTATTTTTCTTTGAAAATCAATTATGATTGACCTTCTGAACGCAAATGTATAGGGAATGCTAAAGGGGTGAATTGTTATTTTTGTCCAAAGAGTTGCAAAAGTTGAGAGATTTTAAAAAAAATCATTGAATATTATGTATTTTCATCCTTTAAAGAACGGATAGAGCGGGGAGATTGGCCGAAATTCGCCCTGCAGAAGTGCGAGAAGTTGGAAAGCGACTCGAAACCATACTTGTAACAAATCTCGGATATGGAAAGCTCTGTCATGATAAGGTCGTTATGAATGTCTTGGCATTTGCGTTTCAGCATCCATTGATAAGCGGGCTCTCCGAACGTATCCTTGAAGATACGGCGGAAGGTGGGTACGCTGTAGCCTCCCAATTGGGCGAAGGTCTCCACGTCTTTCGCCTTCTGGTAGTTCTGCATCACGAAATACTGGAAACTGTGGCTATACCGGTAAATCGGGGCGTAAAAGGCGGCTAGCTCCTTGATGGGGTAGTAGCAGTTCAGCAAGTAGACCATCTCCGAGCGTTTGGCTTGCATCAGTCCGGAGCATCTTAAATCATCGTTGAGGTAAAGCTTCATGCCCTCGATGAAGAGTTGTATCGGCGGGACCATCGTCATTACGATGGGCTGCTGGCGTTCGTTCTCCACGATGGAGATGCCTTTGTTGAAACGATTGTCGCATATGTTTTGCGGACGCTCGAAGAGATAGATGATACATTCGGTGTAGTCGAGTACCTTGCACTCCACTTTCGAACCGATCGGTTGCAACACGAACTGTCCGCCCCGGAACGTGGTGTCCGGGTGCTCCTCGCTGTTCAGCCAGATCTCTCCCTTGACTAGGAAAAAGACCATGTTCTGCATGCATCTTGTCTGAGGGATCACGTACCCTTTCGGATAAAGACGATACTTGAATATGTCCCTCTGGTAGAAACTACAAGAGGAACAGTCGGTATATTTGGTGCAGCGATGGTCGGTTAACATATATTGTTGTCTTTATAATTTTACTTTCTTTGTCTTGCCCTCGCTCTCGTTGTGAAAGCGATCTACGGCGGTCACTACATAGCGGTATTTTACCTTACCTTTCTCGTAAGGCATCAAGTAGCCGGTTTCCCGGGTGATAGCCACGATCTTCGAGGGATCGCTCGTGTCTATCGGCTCCTTGTCGTTAAAGCGATAGACCACGAAATAGGAGGCTAGCTCCGGATTCGTGGGGCTTTGCTCCGCTTGCCAATGTAACAAGAAGCCTTTAGGTGTCCATTCGGTCTTTAGCTTGCTTACGTCTTTTGGCGGACGGTTATGCATATGGGTATAGGCTGGGATAAGGGCCGGGTAACGGTGGTAGTTCCGCCGTAGGCTGTCGGCTACGCCCTTGTTGTTCCATAGAATCTCGTTGGCGGGCCAGAAGCAATTGCCGCTCACGTGAGGCAAGGCACGCTCATAACGCATCTTGCGGGTTAATTGGTCCGCTTTCATGGTGCGGGCCACGTCTTGCCCGATATATA
>OIIE01000124.1_pt1 | contig 10347 bp, 9 predicted proteins | sample 1583201 | NCBI WGS metagenome assembly OIIE01 (sample SAMN02674795, study PRJEB24791) | human gut metagenome, SKBSTL041 | isolation source: stool | host: Homo sapiens | place: USA | reverse complement strand
AGGCCAAACACAATCTTGGATTTTACACGGGTCAAGTCCTTTGGGACGGTCACATAAGCCATTCAAATCACCTCGTTTCTGATACATTTTCTTGTGGGGTCAGGGAAAGATCGCTGTCCACCTCGTTTCCCCAAACATCCCAGCCGGGCGCTTTCTGTCTGGCAAACAGCTCCACGCGGGGCAGGTCGCCCATAAGGGTAATGATTTTATCCCGCACAATGCCGGGCTTTTTGCTGTGCTGCTCCACCGGGGCCATGATAACCTGATGGACACCGGCGCATTGACGCCGGGGCCGTCCTCTGGTCGCCAGCAGGCAGAGTTCCACGTTGGCCCTTGTCCAGTAGCCCATGCCCCAGAACAGCGTCGGGGCCTTTTTGTTGAGCTTCACCCAGACAAAGGCAACCGTCTTGTAGGTAAAGCCCCATGCGTCAAGGACGGATAAGCCCTCCCGGAGATTGGGAAAGGTGATCCAGAGGAAAAGCGCACAGTTTTCCGCTGCGATTGCGCCAACCGGCAGGGCGCGTATATCTTCAATCCGCATGGTGGGGTAATGGCTTTCCGCCGAACGGCCAGCCCCTTTTTTGGAATACACCTGATACTGCCACGGGGGATCAGCGTAAATAATGTCATAACGTTTCTCGTTTGTACGTTCGATAGCGCGGGCCTCCTTTGTCTGTCAATGTGCGGTAAATACGGCTTTGGAAATACTGCCTGTCTTGAACAGACAGAAGCACAGCAGAACCGTGTAGCCCATACAGCCCCAGATTGCGCCGGATATGTCGTCGGCGGTTCCGATCTGCTGGATCAGCACCGCATAAATCCCGACAACCACCATGATTAAAAAGGCTTGGAAGCCCAGCGCAAGCAGGGATTTCAAGTAGTTCTGGCCCATGCCGCGCCACTCTGCATTGCCCAGCGTGGCAAGGGGGATCGGCCCCAATGCGGTCACGGCGTAAATTTCAATCATTCTTCCATAGGTCACAAGGAAAATGCAGATGGAAAGAAGCCACAAGTACAAATGGCAAGAGAATATTTCAAGCAAGAGATATCTACTCCTGAATCAATTAATAATAGTCTATCTGCTAATATTTTATTATATAAAACAAGACAAGGGGAAGTGCGTATAGAGGTAGTCTTCAATAGTGAAACATTCTGGATGTCGCAGAAGCGCATGGCTGATTTGTTTGGGGTAGATGTACGAACCATCAATTATCATCTTGGTCAGATTTACGAAACAGGCGAACTCACTAAAGAGGCAACTATCCGAAAAATTGGGATAGTTCAGTCAGAGGGAGAACGAGAAGTGGAACGCACACCACTGTTTTATAATTTGGACGTTATCATAGCTGTGGGCTATCGTGTAAATAGCTACCAAGCTACTCAGTTTAGAATATGGGCAACATCTGTTCTTAAAGAAATGATAGTTAAAGGCTTTGTTTTGGATGATGAACGTTTGAAACAAGGAAAATATTTTGGTAAAGATTATTTTGATGACTTATTGGAGCGTATCCGGGAAATACGGGCTTCTGAACGTCGATATTATCAAAAAATCACTGATGTATATGCAGAATGTAGTTCCGATTATGATCCTAAGGCCGAGACGACTCAGCTATTCTTTAAAATGGTGCAAAATATGATGCATTGGGCGGTTACTCATCAAACTGCTGCTGAAATCGTATATACAAGAGCAGATGCAGAAATGCCTCATATGGGACTTACTACATGGAAAAATGCACCGGAAGGAAGAGTTCAAAAGTCAGATACGATTATCGCAAAGAGTTATTTATCGGATAAAGAAGTAATCTCTTTAAACCGTCTGACAACCTCGTTTCTTGATTTGGCAGAAGCGCGTGCGGAACGTCAGATAATTTCTACTATGGAAGACTGGAAAAAACAATTGGATGATTTCCTGACTGTATATGGCTATGACAAATTTCATGATTCTCGTATCATTTCTGCTGAACAAGCAAAGGAAAAAGCGTATGCTGAATATGACAAATTTCGCTTGATTCAAGATAAAGAATATCTTTCAGATTTCGATAAGGAAATTAAGTTATGGAAAGAAAAGGGATTGTTTGATAACGAATAAAATAAAGTCTCAACCGATAGCACTTCTATCCAGTTGAGACTTTTCGTTTATTTACCTCTATCCAAAAACTTCTGTACTATTAACGCTATACTAATCTCCAAAGCAACCATAAGAATACAACCAATAGCAGCCTTCCAAATCAATCCGGAATGCAAAATCTCTGCATTAGCCACTATCATGCACACGAAAAAGGAAGATAGAGCGACTACAATGATAATCAAAATGTAGAATGCCGTATCTGGGATGGGGATGGCATTGTCGGCTTTCTTCATTCTTCGCTCGGCTTCCTTGCATTTGCTCTCAATCTGACTGAGAAAATCACATAGAAGCCTTGCTCCAAATTCAACTGCCATCTTCTGCATTTCTTCAGAAATAATAGGTTTGCACTCACGTATAGAGCCGGACAGATTTTCAACTTCTGTTCTCAACTTGAACACGTTGTCATTCAGCTTGGCAAGTTCTTGCACATTGATATCGAGTAAGCGGTTTTCTTCCTCCAGATATTCATTCTTTGGAGTAGCTTTTATGGTTTCTGTTTCACTCATTTCTGCGGAAAAATCAAATTTCTTTTTCATGGGCTTATCGTTTTAATCCTGTTTTCGGTTTCTTCCCTAACGAACGACCGGCAACACGAGCGCATCTGTGAGCCCATTGCAAATCGTCTTCGTCCTTGTCTCTCCACGGAAGGTCGCTTTGTGAGCCTCCACCACCTCCACCGGTTGTTACGTTGGGGGTATCTATCAGTCCGACAAATATAGCTACAGCCATATCGGTAAGTTCCTGACAGTTGGCAATAAACCTGTAATCAAATTCGTCATTGAAACAGTCAAGTACTTTTTCCGGAATATAGAATCGATGTTCCTTGCCTTCATAAGTAAAGACATAAGGAATGATATTCTGATGGTCTGGGCGATATTGGGTATAGTCAATAGGATCAACCTTATGTGTCGCTACCTGTTGAACGGTTTGGGAAGTATTATTTCTAATGACGGAAGTTGGCTGATGGTACAGTTTCTTCCATGTTGCAGGAAGTTTCGAGACCATCAGGTTCCTGCCGACTCCCAATTCTGAAGCCTTGTATTTGGTGTTTCCATTCATGAGGGCATATCCACGAAGAATACCTTTCTTGTCCTCTCTTTCATGGACGGTATAACCTTTCCGTATAAGAGCATTCTTGTATTCATCCCATGACCACGATAGCATTGCTTTCAACACCTCCATACAGTCCCGGTTCACTTGTGGAATGTTGCGATTTCGGATTTGCGCCGCAGTTGTCCACCCTCGTTTCTTTGCCACTCGCTCGGCAGCACGTTGCGCACGAAGATGAATGTTGTGGTCGTTGTTGATATTGCCGTCTTCATCCAAACGGCAAACCGCGGCATGAAGGTGGGGAACTTCGCCTTTAGATTCCGTATGAAGCCAAACCGAGTATTTGCTACCCGCCAAATTGGTCGGACGGGAACGGACTTTTCCATCCTTGCCGGTAATCACCAGTTTGTCGAACTCCTCGGCGAATTCCTGCCAAAGATTTTGCCAATCTTCGATGTCATAGAATTGGGTATGCTCAGGCGATGGACTCAACTCTATTCTGATTATGGAATTCTTTATAGGCCGATATTGGGATAGGGTCAACTGCATGGAGTTCCATATTCCCATAGCGTCCGGTTCTGAGGGTAACAGATTGTCCAATACCCGATAGATTTTCTCCGGATGCTTTTTATGCTGTGATTCGCCGGTAATGTAACGGATGTCGTTTATACCGTGCGATATGGCTTTGGCTTTTGCAATCATTCTTCTTCGGATTTTGGGTTAGACGGAATTTTATTCTTCTCTTTTACTGCACTCAGGAACTGGCAGACACTTTCGGCTACATTGCCTAATTCTTTCAGCCAGCCCACCATAAACGGAATCTGATTGAACATTGCCATGCGCTGCTTTGTGGACATTCCGTGTAGGGCGGAGGTGTATTTTACGAGGTCTGACCGACAATCGTCCAGATTCTGCAACAGTGCTGCTTCTTCTTTCGTAAGCCTCGCTTTGGGTTTGAAGTTATAGGCACACGACAATAGGTAATCGCTTACAGTCATGCCACATTGTCCGGCCAGTGATTTTATATGTTCCTTCTGAGTAGGAGTGACTTTCGCTCCGATGAAGACGTTTCTGGTTTCTTTCGAAGAGTCCGATGTATTTACAATATTTTCTTTCATTTGAATCGTTTTATAATGGTTGAATAGGTGCGAGCTTGCGAGTACCGCACCGGCGAGGGAACTGAGCAGGCGAGAGCGCCAATGTACAACCGTAACGCAGTGAGGTTATACCTTGGCATATCTCGCAACAGTTACCTGTTGATGCTTCACGGCAAGCCATATCGGATGCGTATAGTGAACTGGCACTCGGATCGGAAACATAGGATGATATGAGCCTCTAAAAGAGGGGAGAATATGAATATCTCACATGATGTCTTCCTGCCGACTTTGCTTTATTCTTATATATACGCCCCGACAATAAAGTAAAGTTGAACTCAATAATGGTATTCTGGATTGAAGGCATAATCTTTCCCTTCTTTTATAACCATTTGTTTGTCGCTGAGCAATGTTGCGACCTTTACCGCCTTGTTATAACCGAGTTTTATACCCTGTAATCTGTAACCCTCTTTCAAGCGTTCTATATAATCATCGTAATTGTTGATGTTGCCATTGGCAAAAACGGCATCCAATGCTGGACGATGTACATTCTTTGGAATCTCCTTGTCTGGATCGAACGGTCCTTTGGTTGGTCGTCCGGTCTTCTTCTCTTTTGGCAGATAGGACTCTACTGGTTCGGGCATGGCTTCCTCGTTTATGCGGAAGGCGAAAGGCTCAAACTCACGGTCACGGATATGGACGGCTTCGACCACGCTTACAGTCTTGTCCTCTTTGTCCACTTCGATCTGCATGATGGTTTCCGCTTTGTTGTTGAGTTCCGTGCCGATGTGACCACGGGCATGTTCATCATTCTTGTTCTGATGCAAGACGGTATGGATATGGATTTGCCTGTCATCCGTCCACTGCATGAATTTGGAGATGATGTCGGTAGATTCGCTGGAGGAGTTGATGTCGTAAAGGAAATCACGAATGTCATCTATGATGACCAATCCCAAATCCGGTATTGTGCCAATGGCCTGTTCGACTATCGCCAGACGTAGTTTAGGGGAAAACTTGCGCAGAGCCAGCATAATCAGATTATCCGGATTCTTGTATTCCGGCAAGTCGGCCAAACGTAAGATGCGCTTCAATACCTGCTGGCAATGATACCGCCCCTGCTCTGTGTCTATGTATAGAATCTTCCGCTTATTTTCGGGAAATGTAGACCGGTAATGAAGTACGGTGCTGTTATTCAATGCCGATGCGACAATGGCTGAAACGTTGAAAGTTTTCTTGCTTTTGGCTTTTCCGATGGAAGCACTGAAGTTTCCCAATGTTCCGATAACAGTATCGTCAACCATCAGAACCACCGGGGAGTGTTCGTATGTACTTGTTGCGCTTATTGTTGACTCCGCCATATAAGCGGCCAATTCTTCAGGAGAAAGAATAATAGTGTCTGTCTTTTCCATCGCTACCAGTTTTTAGGGTTCGGTTTACGGCGATGGGAGGCGAGCAAAGACTCATTCTCGTCCTCGAAATTTTGCGGAGCCGGATTCTTCCGGGAAGATTCCAGCCATCTATCCAGTTCGTCACGATAGATGTAGAGATGCTTTCCTTGTTTTATAACCGGAATATCGTCCTTCTTGACCTTGTAATAAAAGGTCGACAACGGCATTTTAAGATAGTTGCAAGCCTCCTGTACGGTCATGGGGACGTGCGTGTTCTCTTTGGTTTCGTACTGCTTGGAAAGTTTCTCCATAAGCAGGTTTTCCATACTTGCGATTCTGTCGCATAGTTCGCCTATCACAGTCGGCAGGTCGTTGAATGTCAGTTGGTCTTTTTCCATATTATAATTAATTTGATTGTTTAATATGCTGCGAACCAACTCAATGAAACCTTGCAGAACAATACAGACCGGATTAATTATTTCGTCTGCAAACTTTTTTTATTGCGAGTCATCATTATCTACATCTAAATGGAAGCGATAGTCGCCTTTATCTGGTACATCAATGGGAATCTGGCTTGGAACATTATCCCGTAAATTGAGTCTGAGATATTCAAGGGTCGCGTTTACGAGTTCGTATGGAAATGATTTCTTGATAAAAACGGCTCTTTTCGCTAAGGGCACTCCCAAGCGTTCACCGACATTCCATGCCAAATGGCGAAGCCCAGGCGACCTCAGCGGATTGTCTATATTGGAACGAATCGGTTTATATGATTCAGGTTGATCGTAAGCCATATACTCTATATTGAAAATAAGGGTGGCAATATCCTCTTTGGAGAGATAGGGGGCAGTCTTGACGGTTACATATTCCCGAATCGCATCCATAATTTCCGCTTGCCTTTCAATCTCTTTCTTTTTGAGTTCCACCAATATGGAATCATATTTATTCAAATGAGAATCTTGTGGACAATCAGAGTTTACTGTATTTGGATTCGACAGTTGGGACGGAAAAGACTCCTGTTCAGGCAAATCCATCGGTTGCTCGATGGTCAGTATTTCAGTGGCATCTATAGATTCTATGGCGTTCTCTGATTCTACAATAGGGGTAGATGGCTCGCCCAAAGAGAAGTTGATAGGATTTTTTGTCAGCCATTTATAGAAAAAATTGTGCAGGAGCCCGCACAATATGATAGCTATTACCAGTCCAAGGATGACAGGAGTCGTTATGCGCATGATATTGATGTCATGGCAAAGGAAAAGATAAGTATCTATGGCCGCATAAATGATAACGGACAGTGCGAGGATAAAACTTATCTTTTTAGTCTGAATTTGTTTTTTATTCGTCATAGTCTGCAAGTATTTGGAATCGTTTCGCGCTAAAGATATAATCGATATTCCAGATAGTTGCAATAAAGAGACTGATAGTTACCACGTATCATGCTAAATATCACGGTCAGAGTATGATTTTTCACATAAAATCATACTCTGACCGCAGAAATCGAGGACGAAACGGCTGTCAGTCTTTCCTTGTCAAAGTAATCTTTTTGCTGGCTTCACGTTTGTTGGCATCCACGACTTTGATATACCTTTGCGTGGTGGTGATACTCTTGTGCGCCATGATGCTCTGTATGGTGCGGATGTCCGTCCCTGCAGCTGCTTGTAGCGTCGCAAATGTTCTACGATACGAGTGAAATGTTATGTTCTTGGTAATTCCGGCAGAACGAATCCATTCTTTCATCGGTATTTGCGTCCAACTGCGCATAAGCCCCTTGAATACCAAACCCTTCTTTTCAGAATTATAGCCAATCAATCCCAAAGCTTCTTCACTGATGGGAATGATGTCTTCCGCCTTGTTCTTTTGCGTAATGATGTGTACGCATTTCCCACCGGCAGAATAGTCCACGATGTCTTCCCAACATAGCGAGAGAATGTCACTGATACGCAAGCTGGTCATACAGGAAAACAGCGATGCCGTTTTCAGAATAGGCTTCTTACAAGGTGTCTCGGCCAATTTGTACAGTTCCTCAACAGACAGGGCCTCTTTCATTACATCTTCTGTCTCTATCTTTTCCAAGAAGTCATTGACATTGGTCTTTATCATCCCATTACGGTAGAGTATTTTCAGGAAACCTCTGAAAGTAGACCAATATCCTGATGCGGAGTTCCGTGTGATACGTCCGTTACGCCTTAGCTTCTTGGCACTCAGCAGATATTCCCGAAACTTGTTACAGAGGTCGATGTCAATCTCTTCAAAGGTGCATTTGCCATGTACGAAGTTATTGAAATGCAGATAGACAAACTCCCATTTCTGGTCATGCTTACGGAGCTGCTTGCGATAATACTCCAGAAAGTCTGCCTTGAGTTTGTACTTGTCAAAGAAGTCATACCGTTCATTGACTACCGACTCGAATCTGCGGCAACGGATGGCTTCGGCTTTCTCGGTCATTACCTCGTTGAAATTCTGTTCACGTTTGTTCCTCGGATTGGCATAGATATAAATACCAAGCGATTCATGACGGATAACTTTCATTGTCTCTTTGTCTCGATACCCCGGATAATAATCCAGATAGAAAGACATCATCCTGCCTTTTAGCGGACGTGTCCTTAATGTCACAGTCTTGCATTCATGCATAATGTTATATTTTTATGGTTATTATTAATTCGTCGGCGAAACTCTATAATGTAGTCATGCAGATTACCTACAGCAGGGATTAATTTTTGAATAATTTGCGGATAGCCATAAATTAGACTATTTGCGGACACCCATTACCCGGTCAAACTCCACTTTCAGGAATCTGACGAACCGTCCGTTCTTCTCCCGGTTGATCTGATGGAATTGCAGAATACCGTAAACCGAATCACGAGAGAGTTTGAATTTCTCCATCGCCTCCTTGACGGTGTAGTATTCCGCCTTGCTCTCCTGTTCGGAACTCTTCGAGAGGTCGAAGTGGAGCTTTGAGTAGAATATCTGCCCATGCTCCTTCTTGGATGGAATGTTGTTCCGATACACCTGCGAACGGATGGCGACACGTGTCATGCCGTACTTTTCCTGAATTTCTTCGGGCGTGTACCATTCGGTCAGGTCGGAATCCACTTCGTATTTGGCAAAGGCGGCATCGATATGTTTCTTGCTGTAATAGTTGAACTGGCGGATTCTCACTTTCGGCACTTTATGTTGCCGAGTGTAAGTCCACACCCATTTGGCGTTGACCTTATATTTTTCCGCAATCTCTTCGGCTGTGTAATACTCGGAGATGTTGAAGTCGTTTTTCGCAACCAGTCGTTCGTAAGGTTTGCTTTTGAGCATTAACTCTATGTCTGCACGCCTTACCAAAGCCATTCTTCCGCTAATTCGGGATGCTCTAAGTTTATCCTCTTTGACTAATTTATAAATGTACTGACGGCTCACGCCCATCAATCGGGCAGCCTGCGAAAAAGTGAAATATTCCTGCTTCTCCAAACTGGAGCGCAACTCCTGCATTTCCTGAATGTGGCGCAGTTCCATTTTGCGCTCCTTGATACGATGTTTGTAACCTCGCTTCGAGCATTGAGGGCTACAATAACAGGTCGTTGTTTTCTGTGCAATGAACGGTTTTCCACACCATTGACAAATTCTCTTTACTTCCATATTTCCTATATCATTTTCTCTGTTTTTTAATTTCCCTTTTTGTCTACACATGTAAACCATTGTCAACACACGTCAACTAATGCGTCACTGTGACATTCGGGCTAACCGTGAATTTCTGTCGCGGTAGAAATATGATAGAAAAATATAGATAAAAACCGTTATCTCCAAATACGGACTAGAAAGTGTTAAAATATAAAAGTCGCTGAAATACAGCGACTTTATTCTAAATGGTTATAGTTAGTTATGGCTGTTTACAAGCCATCATTTGCCGATGCAAAAATGCTGAAAAATATTCTGAAGCACCATATCATTTGTCACTTCCCCTGCAATATCCGAAATAAAGAAAATGCACTCTCGTATATCCTGCGAAAGAAAATCTCCGGATATATGTGAATCAAGCCCATCCTGCACCCGGTGGATAGCATCTAAAGCTTTACTTAAAGCTTCATAATGCCTTACGTTTGTCACAATAATATCATTTTGTGTTACCGTAGGCAGATGTGCTGCGTTAATAAGCATCTTTTGTAACTCGTCGGTCTGTCTACGTTCTTTTGCCGATATGAAGATAGACTTCGTGTATTCTTTAGGGAAGTTCTTTAATAAAGCAGATAATTCTTCTTTCTGCATTTCCTCAATCAAATCCGCTTTGTTGAATACAACAATTAGTTGCTTCTCTTCACAACGAGGAATGATCTTTTCTGATAATTGCTTTATCTGAGAAGATGCATCAGATGAATCAACCATCCAAAGTACAATCTCCGCTTGATCCAACTTCTGGAATGTACGTTCAATACCAAGGCTTTCAATGGTATCATTTGTTTCCCGGATTCCGGCAGTATCAATGAATCGGAAAGTGATGCCACCTATATTAATAGTATCTTCAATGACATCACGCGTGGTACCATGAATATCACTGACGATTGCTTTATCCTCGTTCAGTAATACATTCAGTAAAGTAGATTTCCCCGCATTCGTTTCACCGATGATAGCCACCGGAACACCATTCTTAATGGCATTCCCTACATTGAATGAATGAACCAGCCGTGAGATAACCTGCTCTAGA
>OIIE01000122.1_pt1 | contig 10409 bp, 8 predicted proteins | sample 1583201 | NCBI WGS metagenome assembly OIIE01 (sample SAMN02674795, study PRJEB24791) | human gut metagenome, SKBSTL041 | isolation source: stool | host: Homo sapiens | place: USA | reverse complement strand
GTGGAGGCCGTGTCAGGGCCTTTTGCCACGGCGCTGACGCTGGCGGGGCAGACGGCGGGCCACCCGGTGGTTCTGGTCATGCCAGAGGATGCCCCTGCCATGCGGCAGGAAAGCCTGCTCCGCCTCGGGGCACAGATCCTCCACACCCCCGCGCAGGCAGGCCCTGCCGGAGCGCGGGCGGAGGCCGAGGCAAAGGCCGCCGAGAAGGGCTGGTTCTACATGGACTGGCTGCGCAGCGACGACAACCCCACCTACCACCGCCGGGTCACCGGGCCTGCGCTGGTGCGCTCCATCGCCCGGGAAGGCTCGAGCATCGTGGACAGCATCGTCATCGGAGTGGGCAGCGGCGGCACCATCACCGGCGTGGGCGAGACGGTCAAGGCGTGGACGAACGATGTCCGCATCGTGGCGGTGGAGCCATACGAGAGTCAGGCCCTCAGCGGCGGACTCACCGGGCCTCACGGCATCCCGGACATCGGCTTCGGCCTCGTGCCCGGCAACTACAACGCCTACGTCGTGGACAACATCGCCGCCGTCACCACCGCCGACGCAGCCCGGGCCGCGCAGCGGGTCCTGCGCACCGACGCCATCCCGGCCTCTCCCAGCGCAGGCGCAGCCCTCCATGCAGCAGCGCAGCTCATCGCCAACGGCACCAGCCGCTCGGCGCTGGCGGTGTTCAGCGGACGACAGAGCATCTTATAAGCATATTTATTAAAAGGAAAAGAGAAGGACGCATGACAAAAGACATGACGACCGGGGCCATCACGCCCCTTCTGGTCGATTTCACCGTTCCGCTGGTACTGGGCAACCTGTTCCAGCTCACCTACAACGCCGCCGACAGCATCATCGTGGGCAAATTCGTGGGCGAGGACGCCCTCGCCGCCGTTGGCACCTCCAATCCGCTGATGACGCTGGCCATCCTCTTCATCAACGGGCTTTGCCTCGGCGCGGGCATCCTCGTCAGCACGGCCTACGGCGCGGGCGACACCCAGCGGGTGGAGCGTCAGGTCTCCACCACCGCCATCGCGGGCACCGTATTCTCGCTGGTCTTTTCGGCCCTCTGTGTCCTGCTGGCGACGCCCCTGCTGCGGCTGATGCAGGTACCGACGGAGATCCTGCCCATCGCGGTGCAGTACCTCCGCATCGTGTTTGCCGGGCTTATCTTCACCTTCTTCTACAACTTCCTCGCGGCCACCATGCGGGCGCTGGGCGACAGCAAGAGCGCCCTCTACTTCCTGATGATAAGCTCCGTGCTGAACATCGGCGGCGACCTGTTCTTCGTCGAGGTGCTGGGTTGGGGCAGCGAGGGCTGCGCCCTCTCCACCGTCCTCAGCGAGGCCCTCTGCTGCGTGCTCTGCGTCATTTACATCCAGTGCAGGATCCCTGTCCTTCAGCTGGGTCGGCGCTGGCTGGTCTTTGACGGCTCGCTGCTGCGCAGCACCGTCCAGTATGGCTGGACCAGCGCCATGCAGCAGGCCACCGTCCAGCTGGGCAAGATCGCCGTGCAGGCCATCGTCAACACGCTGGGCGTCAACGCCATGGCGGCATTCACCGCCGCCAGCCGGGTGGATGACTTCACCTATATGCCCCAGCAGAACATCGCCCACGCCATGACCACCCTGATGGCCCAGAACCACGGCGCAGGCAAAAAAGAGCGGGTGCGGCAGGGCTTTTTCTGCGGCCTGCGCATCGAGCTTGTCTACGGCCTGCTCCTGATGGCAGTCTGCCTGCTCTTTGCCCGCCCCATCATCTCCCTCTTCGTGGATGACCCCGCCGTCATCGATCTGGGCGTCAAGTTCCTGCGGTGCGCCTCCCTCTTCTACCTGATGCCCGGCGTGACCAACGGCATTCAGGGCGGCTTCCGGGGTCTGGGCGACCTGAAGGTCACCCTGACCAGCAGTATGCTCAACATGGGCTTCCGGGTGCTGGCCGCCGCCATTCTGATCCTGCTGCTCAAAGTCGAGCTTCGGTTCCTGCCCGTGAGCTACGGCATCGGCTGGCTCTCCATGCTGATCTACGAGCTGCCCCTGCTCATCCGCTACCTGAAGGAAGACAAGCTGTAAAGACAGCAAAAGACCTCTGCACGCCATCTCGTGCAGAGGTCTTTTTGGGTTTCAGTTATCCTTTTCCACCTTGCTCAGGAGGATGCGGTCGTTGTCGAGGACCTTGCCTGCGTTCTCGCGGAACTTTTCCAGCAGGTCGTCCACCGTCATCCGGCTCCGGGCCTCCCCCTTGACGTCGAAAACGATGCGTCCTGCGTCCATCATGAGGGTGCGGTTGCCCAGCTCCAGCGCCTGATGCATATTGTGCGTGACCATCAGGCAGGTGATCTTCTTCTCGGCCACGATGCTCTTGGTCAGATCCAGCACCTTTTCCGCCGTGGCGGGGTCGAGGGCGGCGGTGTGCTCGTCCAGAAGCAGGAGCTTCGGGGTGACGAGGGTGGCCATCAGCAGGGTCAGCGCCTGACGCTGACCGCCCGACAGCAGACCCACCGGCTGTTTCATCCGGTCTTCGAGGCCCATGTCCAGCAGGGCCAGCTTTTCGCGGAAGATCTCCTTGTCTTTGCGGGAGATGCGGGAGAAGATGGCGTTGGGGGCAGTTCCGGCGCGAAGATAGGCCAGCGCCAGATTCTCCTCGATGGTCATGTTGGGGGCCGTGCCCTTGAGGGGGTCTTGGAACAGGTGGCCGATGACCCGGCTGCGCTGGTATTCCGGCGTAAAGGTGATGTCCTCATCGCCCAGTGTGATGCTGCCCTCGTCGGCGATGAAACCGCCGGTGATGGCGTTGAAGAGGGTGGATTTGCCCGCGCCGTTGGAGCCGACGATGGTGGCGAAGTCTCCCGCCTCCATCGTCAGGCTGACACCGTTCAGGGCGATCTTTTCGTTGACGGTGCCGGGGTTGAAGGTCTTGTGCAGACCGCGAAGCTCAAGCATCTCCATCTCACACACGCTCCTTCCGGGTCCGGGCCGCATTGCGGCGCTTCTCAAAGGCGATTTTTTCTTTGATCGCAGGCATCGAGATGGCCACAGCCACGATGATGGCGCTTACCAGCTTCATCGCAGCCGCCGGGACGTTGAAGCGGAGGGCCACCGCCACGATGAAGCGGTAGAGGCAGCTGCCGAAGACGACGCCCAGCACCCGGCGCACCATCGTCCGCCTGCCCACCAGCGTTTCGCCAATGATGAGGGAGGCCAGCGCGATGGTCACCATACCGGTGCCCACGTTGATGTCGCAGCTCTTCTGGTACTGGGCCAGCAGACCGCCGGACAGGGCGGTCAGTGCGCCCGAGATGCACAGGCCCACCGTGATGGTAAAGGCCGGGTTGATGCTGGAAGCCCGCACCATCGCGGCGTTGTCGCCGGTGGCGCGGATGGACAGGCCCAGCCGGGTGCCCAGAAAGCCCAGCATCGCCGCACCGGCAAGCAGGATCATGGCCAGCGCGATGGCCAGCTTATACCAGCCGCCAAGGAAGCTCAGTGAGCCCTTTGCCAGCGAGAAAACAGTGTCGGTCTTGACCAGCGACATGGTGGAGGAAAAGCCCATCACGGCCAGATTGATGGTGTAAAGGCCGGTGTTGACGATGATGCCTGCCATGATGCTCTCCACGCCAAGGCGGGTCTGCAGAAAAGCCGTAACAAAGCCGGAGCACACGCCTGCCGCCATGGCTGCGAACAGGGCCAGAATGGGGTGGCCGGTCAGTGCTACCTGACAGGCCACGGCGCAGCCCAACGTGAAGCAGCCGTCAGTGGAAAGGTCTGCGATGTTCAGGATGGAATAGCTCAGGAACAGTGCCAGCGCCACCAGGGCATAAATACAGCCCAGTTCCAGCGCCGTCTGTAGAACGTTGAGCGAAAAGATACTCGCCAGCATGTGTGTGCTCCTTTTATGTTTCTTTTTGATTGGACGATTTAAAATGGCCTCCGCTTTTGCTCTGGCCATATTCAGCGGAATTGGGTTTTTATTCGGGATTCAGAAAAGCCTGCGGGCTTTTCTGAATCCCCTTTTCACGAGTAGGGTCGTGACGGAAAACGGCATTTGCAGCGCCGCTTTCTGCGAAAGCGCGGCGCTGTGGGCGGCGTCCTCGCCCTCTCAGGCGCTTACGCGCCAGCTCTCCCAAAGGGAGAGCCTCTGGCAAAGCTGCACACTTTGCAATTGAATCGAAAACTTTTCCTAAAGCCGCCAAAAGCTCCCCCTTTCGGGGGAGCTGGCAAAACCGTCAGGTTTTGACTGAGAGGGTACTTTTTTAAGAGAAGTTCTCTGCGGTGGTCACTTTCACGATCTCGGTGCAGTAGGGCTTGAAGGCCTCCTTCACGGTGTCGAGGTCAAGGCCCAGCGCTTCGCATGTCTCGGTGTTGATGGTGACGATGCCGTTGTCAAAGGTCTGGTAGGGCAGGTCTGCAGTGGTCTTGCCCTCGCACAGCAGCTCTGCCACCATATCGGCAGTGGCTTCGCCCAGCTGGACGTAATCCACGCCGTAGCCTACGAACGCACCGTTCAGTGCAAAGCTGTCGGCACCGGTGTAGTGCTGCACGCCTGCCTCGGTAAAGGTCTCGTAGATGGACAGCTCTGCGGTCATCACGGTGTTATCGGTGGGGGTGAACACGGCCTTGACACCGGCGGCGATCAGAGCCTCAGCCGCCATCTGCACCTCAGCGGTGGTGGTGCCGTTCTTCTCAATGTACTTGATGCCGTTGGCATCACAGAAAGCCTTGGCATCGGCAATGGCCTGGGTGGAGGCATCCTGACTCAGGTCGTACAGCAGGCCGATGGTGTCAATATCCGGGTTGACAGCGGTGATCAGCTTCATGATGGCCTCGGTGTTCAGTGCGTCGGAGGTGCCGGTGATGTTCTCCTCGCCGTCAAAGCCTGCAGCGGCGGGGTCGGTGACAGCAGAGTAGACAACGGGGATATCGGTATCCTCCACAGCGGCCAGCATGGTTGCGGCGGTGGGGGTAGCCACAGCCACGATCACATCCACGCCGTCCCCTACGAGGTCGGCACCGATCTGGTTCAGGTTGGACTGGTCAGCCTGTGCATTTGCGTAGTAGTCGGCGTAGTCGAAGGTAACGCCCTTCTCTGCTCCCAGCTCATCCAGACGGCTCTCCACAGATTCCACGATCTGGTTGAGGGAAGCATGATCCACATAGTTGACGATGCCGACCTTAAAGGTCTGCCCTGCCTCGCTGGCGGCAGCAGAAGAAACTGCTGCGCTGGAGGCGGTGCCGGACGCAGTGCCCGAGGCCGAAGAGCCGCAGCCGGTCAGGCCCAGAGCGGAAACAGTGGCGGCGGCCATTGCCACCTTCAGAAAACTGCGGCGGGAGATCATGTTCATGGTTTTCATAGCGGTTGCTCCTTCCTTGGAGCGGGCGGCATATAAAATAAAAACCCGCTCCACCTGCGGGACGGGCTTTTGTTCTCGTATAACAAAACGACCCTGTCCCTGTGTGTTCATCCACAAGGACAGAGTCGAGAAATTCGAATCTGCGGTGCCACCTTGCTTGCTTTGCCCGTCTTCCCTCGGAAGCTGCAAAGCCCCTCACGGAGAGCCAACACTCCCCTGCCCTGTAACGGAGGCTTCCGTCCCAAGCTACTAGAGGCTCTGCCTCATTTGCCCGGCCCTCGGCGGCCCACGAATCTCTGCCCCGCTCTCACCCGTTTTCACTGTCCGGGTTCACTGAAGATGCGCTGTGCAGGTTCTCTTCCGCCTCATCGGTTTGATTGCATTATACACTTTATCCGTGTAAAGTCAAGAGGGAATTTCAAAATTTTCCGTCAGATTTTTTCACGTTACATCACTCGAGGTTGAGTTTGTTTCGCATCAGCCAGACCGTCAGCCCGAACCAGAAGACACCGAATGCCGCCGCGACGCCCAGCGTGACCATCGCGCTCTCCATGTAGCCCAGAGCCGATACGGCAGCCTCGATGCTGCCCATATCGCCTACGGCGCTATAGATGGTCGTCTCGTAGACGCCGGTGCCGATCTGGAGCAGCTTTTCGAGCCAGCCCTGCAGATACTGCATGACAAAGAAGCTCAGGATGCCCGCCAGCGCAGGGTGGCTCTTGAACTGATGGCCCACCATGCAGGCGGCGTAGATGCAGGCGATGGCGCTGACCATCCGCACGAAGCAGACGAGGCCGCTGAAGAGCATCGTCTCCCAGAACGCCATGTCGTACCGCGCAAATGCCTCCCGGAGTTGCGACAGCATCCACGGCAGCTGGTCGAGCAGGTCTATCTCCGCCATCATCAGGATGGCCAGAATGCCGAAGGAGAGGCCCGCCGCAAAGATGCTGCATACGCTCCACACCGTGCCCGAGATGAGCTTTGCACCCACGAGCTGAGCCTCCGTCACCGGCAGGGTATGCATCAGATAGCCCTCCCGGCCCAGCAGGTTGGAGTAAAACCTCCGTACGATGGTCATGACGGTGACGACTGCCGTGCCGATGAGGACCGCCGTGTACGCAAGACTCAGCAGGCCCACGGCGGTAGAATAGGCGTCGCTGTTTGTGCTGTTCCAGCCCCGGATCGAGGCACCAAACAGCACCGACACCGCCAGCAGAGCCAGATACAGCCCGCCGTAGGTGCGGCCGGTGGCCTTGAATTCATATTTTAACAGTTGTTTCAGCATTTGAATACCTCCCGGAAATATGCATCCACGCTCATGCCCTCGGTCTCGCGCAGCTCTTCGGCATTGCGGTGGGCGAACACCCGGCCATCCTTCAAAAAGACGGCTTCGTCCAGAATTGGCTCGATATCGCCGATGAGGTGGGTGGAAAGAATGACGGTCGCATCCCGGCTGTAGTTGTTCAGGATGGTGCTCAGGATATAGTCCCGGGCGGCAGGGTCCACGCCGCCAATGGGCTCATCCAGCAGGTAGAGCTTTGCGGCGCGGCTCATGGCCAGGATCAGCTGCACCTTTTCCTTGCTGCCCTTGGAGAGGGTCTTGAGCCGCGCCTTCGGTTCCAGTTCCAGCCGGGCCAGCATTTCGTTTGCCTTAGCGGGGTCAAAATCGGCATAAAATTCGTGGAACATTTCCACCAGCTGCTCCACACGCATCCAGTCCGGCAGCCAGTCGGCGTCCGGCAGATAGGACACGATGGCTTTGGTGTCCGGCCCGGGGGTCATGCCGGCGATCCGGATGCTGCCTGCACTGGGCTGCAGCAGACCGTTCGCCAGCTTGATGAGGGTGGTCTTGCCGCTGCCGTTGGGGCCAAGCAGCCCCACGATGCGGCCAAAGCCGATGTGCAGGTCTACATTTTCCAGTGCGGTCTTATCCTTCTGGTAGCACTTGGTCAGTGCTTCACAGCTCAAAAGTTCATTCATTGCGGTCCTCCTTTGCGTCCCAGTGTTCCAAAAGCGCGGCCGCCTGTGCGGGACTGTAGCCGATGCCGCGCATCTTTTCCAGAAAATCCGACGCCAGCGTCCGGGCGGTATCGGCGCGAAGCTGTTCGATCAATGCAGTATCCTCCGTAACATAGCGGCCTGCGGTGCGTTCGGTGCGCACCAGCCCTTCCGTCTCCAGCTGGGCAAGGGCCCGCTGCATCGTGTTCGGGTTCACCCCGGCGGCTGCGGCCAGATCACGCACCGAATCCAGATGCCCGCCCGGCGGGTAGGTGCCGGCTAGGATCCGGGCCTTCAGCCGTTCCACAAGCTGGGCATAGATCGGGCGGCTGGCATCAAACTGTTCGCCCATGGTATCATCTCCTTGTCTTGCTGTATTAAGCACTTGATACAATAATACACGATTTGCGCTGTTTGTCAAGGGGAAAAAGAAAAAACACCATAAAACTGTGGGAAATTGGAAAAGTGCCCATAAAACACTGCACATTGATAAAAAATTACAATAGATTCAAACAATTTCACATTGCAAAGCTTTTGACACTGTGCTATGCTGAAAAACAGAGAGCTCCGCCCGGAAAGCGGCGGAAAAGAGATTTGGAGGAAAAATAACTATGGCTGACCGCATCGTTCTGAATACCATCTCCTACCATGGCCACGGTGCCATTGAGAACATCGTTCCCGAACTGACCGCCCGCGGCTACAAGAAGGCATTCGTCTGCTCCGATCCCGACCTGATCAAGTTCGGCGTCACCAAGAAGGTCACCGATCTGCTGGATGCTGCAAACTTTGTCTACGCTGTTTACAGCGAGATCAAGCCCAACCCCACCATCGCCAACGTGCAGGACGGCGTGGCCGCTTTCAAGGCTGCTGAAGCTGACTGCATCGTGACCATCGGCGGCGGCTCCTCCATGGATACCGCAAAGGCCATCGGCATCATCATCAATAACCCCGAGTTTGCGGATGTCCGCTCTCTGGAAGGCGTTGCTCCCACCAAGAAGCACGCTGTGTTCACCATCGCTGTTCCCACCACCGCCGGCACTGCTGCTGAGGTCACCATCAACTACGTCATCACCGATGTGGAGAAGAAGCGCAAGTTCGTCTGCGTGGATACCAACGATATCCCCGAGATCGCCGTGGTCGATCCCGATATGATGTCCTCCATGCCCAAGGGCCTGACCGCCGCCACCGGCATGGACGCTCTGACCCACGCTATCGAGGGCTACATCACCAAGGGTCACTGCGTCATCTCCGATATGTTCCATCTGGAAGCCATCAAGCTCATCAGCCAGAGCCTGCGCGGCGCAGTGCAGAACACCCCGGAAGGCCGCGAGGGCATGGCTCTGGGCCAGTACATCGCCGGCATGGGCTTCTCCAATGTGGGTCTGGGCATCGTCCACTCCATGGCACACGGCCTGTCCGCTCTGTATGACACCCCGCACGGTGTGGCCTGCGCTATCCTGCTGCCGGTGGGTCTGGAGTACAACAAGTCCGTTGCCGGTGAGCGCTACCGCGCCGTGGGCAAGGCCATGGGCGTTGTGGGCATCGATGAGATGAACGATGTGGAAGCCGCTGACGCCACCATCGCCGCCGTCAAGCAGCTGAGCGCAGACGTGGGCATCCCCGCAAATCTGCACGGCATCCTGAAGGAAGAGGATATCCAGTTCCTCGCCGAGTCCGCATTTGCAGACGCCTGCCGTCCCGGCAATCCCCGCGACACCAGCGTGGAGGAGATCGTGGAGCTGTACAAGAGCCAGCTGTAAGCTGCACCTGAGCGCTTTACCCTTATAAAATATAGGCCGCTGCTAAGTACAACCTCTCAGTCTCGCTGTCGCTCGACAGCTCCCCTTGTAGGGGAGCCTCTGGCGAAGAGATGAGGCTTTCCGCCCTGCCAAGGCCTCCCCTCGATAGGGGAGGTGGCTGCGCCAAAGGCGCAGACGGAGAGGTTGCCTACAGCGGCCTTTTTGCGTGAAAATTCTGCCTCCCTCTTGCACGGGAAGCAAAAACTGCGTACAATATCCCTGTAACCATTCATATGGGAAAGGAAACACGCAATGGAGCTGAATTTTTATACCCTCTGCGTCATTTATCTGGTCTATTCATTCCTCGGCTGGGTGGCCGAAACGGTGGCAGCGACGGTGAAAGGACGTGCCTTCGTCAACCGTGGCGTGGCGTCCGGCCCGTTCTGCTTCGTCTACGGCACGGCGGCTGTGCTGATGGCGGTGGGCTTTGCCGACCTGCGCTCGACGCCGGTGGCCCTCTTCCTCGGCTGTGCGGCCAACGCCACCGTGGTGGAGTGGGTGACGGCCAAGCTGCTCGAGAGGATGCACCGCCGCCGCTGGTGGGACTACTCGGATAAAAAGTTCAATCTGGACGGCTACGTCTGCCTGCAGTACTCGGTGCTCTGGGGCCTGCTGGGTATGGCCAGCGTCCTATGGGGCAACGGCCTGCTGCTGCGCCTCTGTGCCCTTCTGCCGGGGTGGCTGCTGCATGTGGTCGTCTGGGTCATGATGACGATCGCTGTCCTCGACCAGCTGGGCACGGCGCTGGCCGTCAACCAGTATGCCGCCAGCCACCCGAGGCTGGAACAGTTCAACCTTGAGCTGGAAAAGCACTCGGACAAGCTGCGCCAGCGGCTCATCGCCCATGTGGAAAAGCGTATCCAGAAGGCCTATCCGACTGCTGTCCGGCCCGAGCCGACGGTGCAGGCCGAGAAGGCTCTGAGCTTCGGCGACCTCATCTGGCTCTTCGTCATCGGCGCGTTCCTCGGCGATGTGGTGGAGACGCTCTTCTGCCGGGTGACGGCGGGGGTCTGGATGAGCCGCTCGAGCCTTGTGTGGGGTCCCTTCAGCGTGGTGTGGGGGCTGGCGCTGGTCATGGCGGCTGTCCTGCTGCGGGGCAGCGAGGAGCGGAGCGACCGCTCCATCTTCCTGTTCGGCTTCGTGATGGGCGGCGCGTATGAGTATATCTGCAGCGCCGTGGGTGAGCTGCTGTTCGGCGTCATCTTCTGGGACTACAGCGGCTTCAAGTTCAATCTGGGAGGCCGTGTCAACCTGCTCTACTGCTTCTTCTG
>OIIE01000121.1_pt1 | contig 10419 bp, 9 predicted proteins | sample 1583201 | NCBI WGS metagenome assembly OIIE01 (sample SAMN02674795, study PRJEB24791) | human gut metagenome, SKBSTL041 | isolation source: stool | host: Homo sapiens | place: USA | reverse complement strand
GCCCGGGATATGTGGCTTACCATCCGCAGTCAGGATGTGATAGAGCTGCCCGCCGAGGACGCGCCCCTGCCGGAGCTGCACGCCTTTCTCAAGGACGCCGTGACGCAGGGCGGCATGGACGTCACCCCGCTGGAAGAGATCGTGGAGCGGGTGCTGGACGAGGACGCCCTCCGCCGCAGCCCCATCCGGCTGGGTCTCGTCACGGTGGAGCAGAAGACGCTCAAGGCCCGGGAGCTTCCGCTGGAAGAGATCCCGGAGGGAAAGGTGAAAGACTACCTGCTGGCTTCGGCGGCCTGTTTCCCGGCCCTGCGTGCCCACACCATCGACGGCGTTTCCTATCTGGACGGCGGCTACCGGGACAATATGCCCACGGCGCTGGCCCAGAAGATGGGGGCGGAAGAGCTGGTCTGCGTGGACCTTGAGGGCGTGGGCATCACCCGCCCCAACCGCACCGGTCTGCCCACGACCCTCATCCGGAGCTACTGGGAGCTGGGCGACATCCTTCACTTCGACCCCGCCACCGCCCGGCGGAACATCGAGCTGGGCTATCACGATACCCTGCGGGCCTTTGGGCGGCTGCGCGGCTGTGCCTACGCTGTGGACAGCGGGGCCGGGAGCAGCGCGGACGCCGCCGCATTCCATGCGGCCTTTGAGGCCGTCCAGAAGGAGGTGCGGGAGAAGCACCCCTCCACCCTGACGGCGGACATTGCCCTCCTGCTGGCGAAGCTCTCGGATGCCGAGCTGGCCCCGCTGGAAGCCGTCGCCGAGGATGTGGGCGTGGACCCTGCCCCCTACTATACCACCCGCAGCTTGGGAGAAGCGTTCCTTGCAAAATGCGACTTTGAGCGCCTTTCGCGCTTCGGGCCGCTGTTCGAGGGCGAGGCAGGCCCGGCACAGGCCGCGCGGGCCGCGCTGCTGCCCAACACCTTTTTGCAGGCACTGGTCTGCCGGGCGCTGACCGGCAGAGTGCCGCCGGAGGAAATGGAAACATGAAGAGATACAAGGGATTTACCGCCTCGCCCGGCCTTGTGCTGGGGCAGGTGAGCCGTCTTGAGCGCCCGCCGCTGGTCTTTGGCGAGGGGCCGTTCCATCCCGAGCAGGAAAAGCAGGCGCTGGAAGATGCCATTCAGCTGGCTCAGAAGGAGCTGAACGATATGGCAGACCGTGCCGCCCCCACCGAGCAGGCCATCTTTCTGTTCCAGAGCATGATGCTGGAGGATGAGGGCTTCATGAATGAGGTCAACTTCCAGATCCGGGCCGGTGTGGGTGCAGCCGAAGCGATGGACCGTGTGGGCCGCCGCTACGCGGCCCAGCTTTCGGCCATGAAAGACAACGCCTATATGCAGCTGCGGAGCGTGGACATCCTCGACGTGACCCAGCGCATCACCAACATCCTCTGCCGCCGCCCCCGCAGCTGGCTGGCCCTCGACCACCCGGTCATCATCGCGTCGGACCTGCTCATGCCCACCGACCTGTTCAGCATCCCGTCGGGGCGCATCCTCGGCCTTATCACTGCCGAGGGCAGCGGCCAGAGCCACGCGGCCATCATCGCCCGCTCGCTGAACATCCCGGGCATCACGCAGGTGGGCCGGGACTTCCTCGAGGACTGCGATGGCCGCGAGGTCATCCTGAACGCCACCGAGGGCGAGTGCATCCTTGACCCGGACGCCGCCGCCCGCCAGAGCGCCATCACCCGCATCTGCGAGCTGCAGCGCCAGAACGAGGAGCTGAACGCGCAGCTGGAGCTGCCCAACCGCACCCGGGACGGCGAGGAGTTCGAGCTTCTGGCCAACTGCTTCGGCCCGGAGGATGTGGGCACGGCCATGAGCTCCGGAGCGTCCGGCGTGGGCCTGCTGCGCAGCAGCTACATGATGCTGCCCGGCCACGCCATGGACGAGCAGGAGCAGTATCTGTTCTATACCTCCTGCCTCGCCGCCGCCAAGGGAAAGATGGTGACGGTGCGCACCTTCGACTTTGGTGCCGACCGCACGATGGCGGACGCCTATCAGGGCGTCCAGTCCTCCAAGCTGGGCCTGCGGGGCATCCGCAGCAGCCTGCGCAATCTGCCCCAGATGGCGGTTCAGATCTGCGCCCTCATGCGTGCCGCCGCAAAAGGCCCGCTGCGGGTCATGTTCCCCATGGTGACGGACATCGAGGACTGGGATTCCGCCATGCAGGTGGTGGACCACTGCCGCCGCAAGCTCGCGGAGCGGGGGGAGGAGTTCGAGCCGGATGTGCCCTTCGGCGTCATGCTCAGCATCCCTGCCGCCTGTCTGACGGCAGAGGATTTTACGGCCCACGGCTGCCGCTTTTTTGTCATCGGCACCAACGACCTGACCCAGTACACCCACGCCGTGAGCCGTGAGCTGGCCATTGCCGAGCACTACTACCGCCCCGCCAGCCCGGCCATGAAGAAGCTCATCGCCATGGTGGTGGGCGCCGCGAAAAAGGCCGACATCCCTGTGACGATCTGCGGCCTTGCCGTCGGCAACGCCGTCAACGCCACCCAGTATCTCCGCCTCGGCCTGCGCAGCTTCTCCATGAGTCCCCAGAACCTTCTGGCCATCAAAAAGGCCCTGCGGGATGCAGAAACAAGATAAAGAAAAAGGGCGTCCCGCCGCGGCGGGACGCCCTTTTTGCTGCATATCATTCGAGATTTCCCGTCAGGGTCATGACGGCGGAGACGACGGCCAGAGGGGCCGTCTCGCAGCGGAGGATGCGGGGGCCGAGGCCTACGGTCTTTGCCCCGGCCTGCGCGGCCATCTCGGCTTCCTCGGCGGCAAAGCCGCCCTCTGCGCCGGTGATGACGGCGAGCTTCAGCTTTTGGCCGTCGGCGGGCTTTGCCTCGGCCAGCAGCTGGCGAAGGGGTGCGCCGCCGCATTCGTAGCAGAAGAGCACGAGGTCGTACTGCCCGAGGCTGCGGCAGACTGCGCCGAAGTTGGGCAGCGGCAGGGCTACATCCGGCAGCACCCCCCGTCCGCACTGTTTGGCGGCCTCGAAGGCGATGCGGTTGTAGCGCTCGTTTTTCTGCTCCTCCTTCTTGGGGGCGGCCACGCAGTACCGGCTGAAGAAGGGCACGATGTGGGCTGCGCCCAGCTCCACGCCGTGCTTGATGATCTGCTCCAGCTTGTCCTGCTTGGGGTAGCCGGCCAGCAGAGTGACCTCCACGCTGGGTTCGGCGGCGCTGGGATAGCCCGGCTCCACCCGGAACTCCACGCACTCATCGCCAAAGCCGGTGATGGTGGCGGTGTATTCCACGGCATTGCCGTCGCATAGAATGACAGTATCGCCCAGCCTTGCGCGCATCACGCGGGCAAGATGGTGGGCATCGGCCCCGCGCAGGGTGGCGGTGCCGTCAGAGATCTCGGTGGTAAAATAACGGTGCGGCATAAAATCTCCTTACGCTTTCTTGCAGACGATGCACTCCCAGCCGCGCTTCTCCTTCACTTCCACAACGGCAAGGCCGGCCTTTTCCAGCCCGGCGATCACTTCATCCTTGCGGCTGTCGATGATGCCGCTGGCAATAAAGGTGGCACCCTCCGCCATCAGGCCCGGCACGGCCGGTGCCAGACTGAGAATGGCGTTGGCCACGATGTTGGCCGTGATGATATCGTATTTGCCGCTGGCCTTATCGGAAAGGTCGCCCACCAGCACGGTCAGCTTGTCCTGCACGCCGTTCAACGCGGCGTTCTCGCCTGCGGTGCGTACGGCCACAGGGTCGATGTCCACGCCCTCGGCCACAGCAGCGCCCAGCTTCAGCGCCGCAATGGCAAGGATGCCGCTGCCGGTGCCGATGTCCAGCACCCGCTCGCCGCCGGTCACCCGCTCGTCCAGCGCTTCCATGCACAGGCTGGTGGTCTCGTGACCGCCGGTGCCGAAGGCAAGGCCCGGGTCAAGGATCAGCTTCACCCGGTCAGTGTCGTACTGCTGCCACGAGGGCACCACCGCCAGACGTTTGCCGATCTCCATAGGGTGGTAATACTTGCGCCAGCCGTTCTGCCAGTCCTCCTGCTCCACGCCCTCGGTCTCCACGGTGTAGGCGATGTTTGCAGCTTCCATGCGGGCGGCAATGAGGGCCAGCGTCTCCACGGGGGAAGCGCCCGGCTCCAGATACATATGGATGATAACGGTATCGCGGGGCTTGTCCAGCAGCTCCTGCTCGATCAGATCCACATGGGCGATCTCGGCCACCTGCTGCTCGATGTCGCTGTAGTCTTCGATATAGATGCCGCCCTCGGCGATCATGGTGGCAACGGCTTCGGCGTTGTCGGCATCGGCCTTGGCCACGGTCAGGCGGATATCAGTCCATTCCATAATGCTGTCTCCTTTTATTTTGCATCCTCGCCCTCTCCGTCATTGCTTGCGCAATGCCACCTCCCCCAAAGTGGGAGGCTTTGGCAGTCCATGCAAAGTTTGCGGTTTTGCCAAGGGCTCTCCCTTTGGGAGAGCTGGACGCGAAGCGGCCTGAGAGGGCGCATGTTCTTTATAATAGTATAGTACCCGATTCGGCTGTGGGATGCAAGCCTTTGGGCAAAATGTACGTAAAAAGAAAAGAATTTTCAACACAAAGACGACCCTTGTGCGGAAAACCCAAAAATTATCGACTGAAAAACTGCCAAATGAGGACTTTTGATGCATTTTGATAGAAAAAAGGCGAAAGGGACTTTCTTTTTTTGCGGAAATATGTTACTATTCTATTACGGAATTATGGACGGCCTGCAACCAGAGGCGTCTGTAAACACAAACATTTCTTAAGGAGGAATGTGCTTTATGATGAAGTATCTCCAGAAACTGGGCAAAGCTTTGATGCTTCCCGTCGCGGTCCTGCCGATCTGCGGCATCCTGATGGGTCTTGGTTATGCCCTTGCTCCGGGCGTTATGGGCGTTCCCGGTGCAGCAACCTCCGGTGCAGCTTACACCGTTGGCTTCCTGCTGGTCAAGGCAGGCGGCGCTCTGATCGATAACATGGCATGGCTGTTTGCCATTGGTGCCGCTGTCGGCCTTGCAGACAACGACGGCACCGCAGGTCTGGCCGGTCTGGTCAGCTTCCTGATGATGCAGCAGCTGCTGAACCCCGGTGTGGTCGGCATGGTCCGTCACCTGGAAGAAGGCACTGCTACCTACATCGCCTTCCAGAAGGTCGCCGGCAACTCCTTCATCGGCATTCTGGCCGCTGTTGTGGGCGCTGCCTGCTACAACAAGTTCAAGGATATCCAGCTGCCTGACTGGCTGGCATTCTTCTCCGGCAAGCGCTTCGTTGCAATCGCTACCGGTCTGATCTCCATTCTGGTGTCCGTTGTTCTGCTGTTCGTCTGGCCCGTCATCTTCGACGCTCTGGTCGCAATCGGCAACGGCATCGCTGGCATGGACGGCATCGGCGCCGGCATCTACGCCTTCCTGAACCGTCTGCTCATCCCCACCGGTCTGCACCACGCTCTGAACAACGTGTTCTGGTTCGACACCATCGGTCTGGGCGACCTGAGCCACTTCTGGGCTGGCGAGACCTCTGCTGATGTGGGCTGGAGCCTTGGTATGTACATGTCCGGCTTCTTCCCCTGCATGATGTTCGGTGTCCTGGGCGCTGCTCTGGCTATGGTCAAGACCGCTAAGAACAAGAAGGCTGCCATCGGCCTGGTTCTGTCCGCTGCAATCTGCGCCTTCGTCTGCGGCGTTACCGAGCCCTTCGAGTTCGGCTTCATGTTCCTGTGCTTCCCCCTGTACGTTGTGTACGCTGCTCTGTACGGCATCTTTACCGTCATCACCTACTACTCCGGTTTCCGTGCCGGCTTCTGCTTCTCCGCAGGTGCCACCGACCTGGTGTTCTCCGCTTCCCTGCCCGCAGCTGCCAAGACTTGGATGATCATTCCTCTGGGCATCGCAGCCTTCGTGGTGTTCTACGCAGTGTTCTACTTTGCCATCACCAAGTTCGACCTGAAGACCCCCGGCCGTGAGGACGAGGACGAAGAGGCCGAGAAGAAGGTCGTTCTGGCAAACAACAACTATACCGAAGTCGCTTCCGCTGTTCTGGCTGCTGTCGGCGGCAAGGAGAACGTGAAGGAAGTTGGTTACTGCGCAACCCGTCTGCGCTTTGAGGTCAAGGATAACGCCAAGGTGGACGAGAAGGCTGTCAAGGCCGCTGGTGCTGCCGGTGTCATCCGCCCCAGCAAGAACGCTTGCCAGGTGATCATCGGCACCAAGGTTCAGTTCGTGTACGACGAGCTGAAGAAGATGCTGTAACGCACACAGCATTCTGAACGGAGTTTGTGCGGGAGACTGGTTGCTCCTGCATTCCCATAAAAGCCGCCGGGAGCAGGGCAGAACCTGCCGCTCCCGGCGGCTTTTTGCGTTCCCGCGCGGAGTGTGCTATACTGGTTCAAAAGGCAGATACGGGAGGAAAAACCATGAGCAAAGTGTACAGCTGGCGGAAACTGAACGAAAAAGAACTGACGCGGGTCTATCTGGACGAAATGCGGCGGGACTTTCCGCCCACGGAGCTAAAGCCCCTGAGCATGATCCTGAACAGCGAAGCGGACGGCACAGCCCACACATGGGGCGTGTTCGACGGCGAAACACTGGCGGCGTACCTGCTCATGGTGCGCCCGGCAGGCAGCAGGGTGAGCCAGCTGGATTACTTTGCCGTGCTGCCGGAATACCGTGCTGCAGGGCTGGGCGCGCAGCTGCTGGCCGATCTGCCGCAGCACGAGCGCGGTGCGCAGGCCATCCTCATTGAGGCCGAATGCCCGGATAAGGCAGAGGACGAAGCTATGGCTGTGCGGCGGCTGGGCTTTTACTCCCGGTGCGGCGCGCGGGACACCGGCTTCACCGAGCACCTGTTTGATGCATGGTTCCGCATTCTGGTGCTGGACTGCCCGGGTGCCGGTACCTTTGCGGACCGGCAGGCCGTGGATGCCCTGGTGGACTGCTACCGCCGCACCATCAGTGAGACCGAGTGGCAGAAGTACGTGCAGTTCTACTGCCCGGACGGAACAAAATACTGCTGAGCAGAAGGCGCTCTGTGCAAATTATGTGTACAGAGCGCCTTTTTGTCATATTTTTGTTGACAGACTCCCAAAAAGTGGTACGCTAAAAACACAGAAAAACGCTTTTAGAGGAGGGCAATATTATGGCAGAAAAAATGACCCGGCGTACCTTTATGAAGAGCGCAGCAGCTGCGGCTGCAGCAATCTCTTTGTCCGGCGTGCTGGTCGGCTGCGGCGGCGGTCTGGCACAGGATGAGGTACAGATCGGCGCATTTACCGCAAAAGTCTACAATGCAAAGGCTTTCTGGGTCGGCGGCACGGGCACCAACAGCAGCAATTATATCACAGCCACTGCACGGCTGACGCTGGACACGAAAAACAGCACCTTTGTTTCGCAGCAGTATCAGGGCATGTTTGTGGGCACCATTGGTGATTCTGCACTGAGCACGAATGCACCGAACGGAAGCGACAGTCTGGTCGCTTCCAACATGCCTGTTCTGAGCGCATTTCTAAGAAAGACCGAAGTGAAGTTGAAACTGAGCTTTGCGGAGGAAAAGGATTTTGTAGCGTTTAAGAATGGCACACCGGTCAAGCTGACCATTACCATCAACAATACACCGGGCTATCTGTATCTGTACTGGAACGGTGAGCAGAACGGTCTGGTCGTGACCAATGCCGCACCGCAGGCATAATAAAATCATCCCGTGAGCGTCATGCCGCCGGGCATTCCTGAAAAGGAGTGCCCGGCGGCTTTTTGTCACTTTGCCCAGCCAGAAAATGGCATTTTCGGCATATTTATCCTGTTTGTAAAATTTGAGTACAGGCTTTTCATGCCGGCTTTACGCAGGCTTGACACTGCCGCCGGAGCCTGTGCAAAAGCTTTACCTCCATTTTGCGCGTACATGGTCGCAGCGCGCACGGCGGTGCGGTACAATTAGGCCGTTCCCAAGGAAAACACAGAGAAACAAGAAAACATCGGCCGGCAATGCATTCCGGCATTTATTGGAGGAAAAGGGTTATGAAAAAGATCACTCGTCGTTCGTTTATCACTGTCTGCGGCGCTGCTGCTGCAGCGATGGCTCTGACCGCCTGCGGCGGTGCAGCCTCTTCCACTGTGGCATCCTCTGCTGCGGAGTCCACCTCTTCTTCTGCCGCTGCTGAGACCGCTGCAGGCACCCTGTCCGGCAATGTAGCTACCGGCGGTTCTACCTCTATGAAGAACGTCATCGCTGCCCTGACCGAGGGCTTTGCCGAGGTGGAGCCGGGTGTCACCGTCAGCTACGACCCCACCGGTTCCGGCGCAGGCATCACCGGTGCTACCGATAAGACGCTGGACATCGGCCTGTCCTCCCGCGCCCTGAAGGACGACGAGAAGAACGACGTGGACGGCACCACCGTGGCGCTGGACGGCATCGCCATCGTTGTCAACAAGGCCAGCAAGGTGGCAGACCTGACCGTGGACCAGCTGAAGCAGATGTTCACCGGCGAAATCACCAACTGGAAGGATGTGGGCGGCGACGACGGCGAGATCGTTCTGGTGGGCCGCGAGGCTGGTTCCGGCACCCGCGATGGCTTTGAGAGCATCGTGGACGTGAAGGACAGCTGCAAGTACGCACAGGAGCTGACCGCTACCGGCGCTGTCATCAGCGCTGTGGAGGCCAACCCGCTGGCCATCGGCTACGCTTCTCTGTCTGCCATCGGCGACACCGTCAAGGCTGTGACCGTCGGCGGCGTGGAGTGCAGCGAGGAGACCGTCAAGGACGGCAGCTACGAGGTGCAGCGTCCCTTTGTCTTCGTCACCAACGACTCTGTCACCCTTTCCGCTCAGGCTCAGGCCTTCTTCGACTTCGCTACCAGCGCTGACGCCGCCGACCTCATCCGCACTGCTGGCGCTGTCCCGGTGAACGAGTGATTTTGAGCGCGAACGCTCAGGTGTTTTTATGAAAAAGTTTGAGCTGCCCCGCACTCCGGCCCAGTGGCTGGAGGCCATCATGAATGCCATCTTCTTTCTCTGCGGCATCCTCGCGGTGGGCTGTGTGGCTGTCATCACGGTTTATATGTTCCTGTCGGGCCTGCCCGCCATCGGGAAGATCGGCCCGCTGAAGTTCCTCTTCGGCACCGAGTGGGCCTCCACGGCCGCCGAGCCGAAGTACGGCATCCTGCCCTTTGTGCTCTCCAGCATCTACGGCACGCTGGGCGCATCCCTCATCGGCGTGCCGGTGGGCCTGCTGACAGCGGTGTTCCTCTCGAAGGCCGCAGCACCCGGCGTGCGGAACGTCGTGGTCACGGCGGTGGAGCTGCTGAGCGGCATCCCCAGCGTGGTGTTCGGCCTGCTGGGAATGCAGGTGCTGGTGCCTGCGGTGGCAAAAACCTTTGGCAAGGCCTCGGGCGCCTGCCTGCTGTCGGCCATCGTGGTGCTGTCCATCATGATCCTGCCCAGCATCGTCTCGGTGTCGGTGACGGCCCTCAACGCTGTCCCGCCGGAGTATGAGCAGGGCAGCCTCGCGCTGGGTGCTACGGATACCGAAACATGGTTCAAGATCAGCATCCCAGCGGCAAAGAGCGGCATCGCCGCGGGCATCGTGCTGGGCATCGGCCGCGCCATCGGCGAGGCCATGGCCGTCATGATGGTGGCCGGCAACAGCCCGAATATGCCGGACGGCCTCTTCCGCAGCGTCACCTTCCTGACTACGGCCATTGCGAAGGAGATGAGCTACGCCAGCGGCCTGCAGAAACAGGCGCTGTTCAGCATCGCGCTGGTGCTGTTCGTCTTCATCATGGCCATCAATGTGCTGCTCAACGCTGTGCTGAAGGGAGGAAATAAGGATGAAAGGTGATTTCTCCCCCTCCCGCCGTGCGTGGAACATCGCGCTGACGGCGGCGGTCTGGGCTGCGGCGGTGCTGGTCATCGCCCTGACGGCCCGGATGATCCCCGGCCTGCACGTCCTGTGCGGTGCACGGACGCCCGAGCAGGCCATCGACAACGCCGGTGCGCTCCACATCACGCTGGAAGGCGCCGACGCCGTCCAGATGAAGTGGGACGTGGACGCCATCTCCTGAAGCTTTTCTATAACAAAAGGGACTGCTGCGCTGCAGCAGTCCCTTTTGTATTTTCTTCACCCGTTCTCCTTCCAGAACAGCCCCCCGCTGGTCTGGAACAGGGGCCACGGGTTCACGCTCTTGCTGCCGAGCTTGAAATCCATCGTCATCTCCTCGCCCAGCGCGCCCACAGCCTGCCCCCGCTCGACGCTCTGGCCAGCGCTGACCGAGAGGGCGTCCAGCCCGTAGAGGTAGCTGCGCAGCCCGCAGCCGTGGTCGATGACGACGGTGTTTCCGGTGAGGGCGAGATATTTTGCCAGCACCACGACGCCCGCCGCCGGGGCGCGGCAGGGTTCGCCCGGGATGGTGTAGAGTTTTGTGGAGTTAGATCGGAAGAGCG
>OIIE01000114.1_pt1 | contig 10522 bp, 5 predicted proteins | sample 1583201 | NCBI WGS metagenome assembly OIIE01 (sample SAMN02674795, study PRJEB24791) | human gut metagenome, SKBSTL041 | isolation source: stool | host: Homo sapiens | place: USA | reverse complement strand
CAGACGTGTGCTCTTCCGATCTCAGTATACCGTTAAGGATGCCTGCGGCATCCACGCCCGTCCCGCCGGTCTGCTCGTCAAGCTGGCCAAGGGCTTTGCCAGCACCGCCACCCTCGAAAAGGGCGGAAAGACCTGCGACCTGCGCAAGCTGATGGCCCTGATGGGCATGGGCGTCAAGCAGGGCGACACCGTGACCATCAAGGTGGAGGGCGACGACGAGGCCGCCTGCGCCGAAGCAATCCAGAAATTCCTGAGCGAGAACGTCTGATCGCCCAGTGTGATGAGAAGCCCTTGCGGGGAATGCCTGCGGGGGCTTTTTGTTACGAAGATGAAAACGATGAAAAAAGGAGAAAATGCAATGCAGGTAGGCACCGGTAAAAGCATCCTGAATGGCATTGCCATCGGAAAGCTGAAGATCTATAAGAAAAAGGATACCGTTATCTCCGCCGCTGAGGTGGCCGACACCGCCGCTGAACTCCAGCGCTTTGAGGATGCCCGCGCCAAGGCCATCGATCAGCAGACCACCCTCTACGAGAAGGCTCTGGCTGAGGCCGGCGAGGACATCGCCGAGGTGTTCAACATCCACGCCATGATGCTGGACGACGACGACTTCGTGGACGCCATCAAAGAGATCATCAACGGCCAGCACCGCTGCGCCGAGTACGCCGTCAAGACCGCCGGAGACAATCAGGCCGCCGTCTTTGCGGCTATGGACGACCCCTATTTGCAGGCCCGCAGCGCCGATGTCATCGACATCGCGCAGGCCATCCTCGATATTCTGCAGGGGGTGGACAACGCGACGCTTCAGGGCACCGAGCCGAGCATCCTCGTGGCAGAGGACCTCGCCCCCTCTGAGACTGTCCGGATGGACAAGAGCCTGCTGCTGGGCTTCATCACCCGGGAGGGCAGCTCCAACAGCCACACCGCCATCCTCGCCCGCAGCATGAACATCCCCGCCCTCATCCAGTGCAAGGACATTCAGGACGACTGGGACGGCAAGATGGCGGTCGTGGACGGCTACAATGCCTGCGTCTACGTTGACCCCACCCCCGACCTGCTCAAGAGCCTGAAAAAGCGCCAGCAGGAGGACCAGAAAAAGCAGGCCCTCTTACAGGAGCTGAAGGGCAAGCCCAACACCACCCTTGACGGCAGGACCATCAACGTCTTTGCCAACATCGGCGGCATGGGCGATGTGGGAGCGGTGCAGCAGAACGACGCCGGCGGCGTCGGCCTCTTCCGCACCGAGTTCGTCTACCTCAACTGCAAGGACTTCCCGACGGAGGACTACCAGTTCGAGGCCTATAAGCAGGTGCTGGAGAGCCTTGCGCCCCGCAAGGTGGTCGTCCGCACCTGCGACATCGGCGCGGACAAGACCGTGGATTACATGAAGCTGGACCACGAGGACAACCCCGCACTGGGCTACCGCGCCATCCGCATCTGCCTGACCCGGAAGGACTTCTTCAAGACTCAGCTGCGTGCGCTGCTTCGGGCTTCGGCCTACGGCAACATGAGCATCATGTTCCCCATGATCACCAGCCTGCGGGAGCTGCAGGACGCCAAGGCCGTGCTGGACGAGTGCCGCACCGAGCTGCGTGCAGAGGGCAAAAAGTTCGACGAGAAGATGGAAGTGGGCACCATGATCGAGACGCCTGCCGCCGTCCTCATCGCGGACGAGCTGGCGGAGGAGTGCGACTTCTTCTCCATCGGCACCAACGACCTGACCCAGTACACCTGTGCGCTGGACCGTCAGAACGCAAAGCTGGAGCCGTTCTTCAACCCCCACCACCCCGCTGTCCTCCGGGCCATCAAGATGACCATCGATGCGGGCCACCGCCACGGCATCTGGGTGGGCATCTGCGGCGAGCTGGGCGCAGACACCGCCCTCACCGAGACGTTCCTGCGGATGGGCGTGGACGAGCTGTCCATGAACGCCAAGAGCGTGCTGCCCGTGCGCAAGATCATCCGCAGCATCGACCTGAGCAAGCCTTCGGATAAATAAGGCATTCCACGCTGAACCCTCGGCCCCCGGCAGGGAACTTCCCCGCCGGGGGCTTTCTGCACCCGAAAAATTTGCAGAAATGCTTTAAAACCATAAAGTGCAGTGCTATACTGATAGCATTGGTACATCTGCTGAGAGGAAATATTTATGACACGACTGCTTATCCGCCTGTTCATCAGGCACCCGGAGGACACGAAGGACGCCGCCGTCCGCACGGCCTACGGCAATCTGGCCAGCCTTGTGGGTATGGCCTGCAATATTCTGCTCTGTCTGGGCAAGCTGACGGCGGGCACCCTTTTCGGCTCCATCGCCATCATGGCCGACGCCCTGAACAACCTCTCGGACGCCTCGTCCAACGTGGTGAGCCTTGTGGGCTTCCGGCTGGCAGCCAAAGGCCCGGACGAGAAGCACCCCTACGGCCACGCCCGGTATGAGTACCTCGCGGGCCTCGTGGTCTGCGTCACCATCCTCGCCATCGGGCTTTCGCTGCTGAAGGAATCGGTCCTGAAGGTGCTCCACCCCACGGCGGTGGTGTTCAGCTGGCTCAGCGTGGCGGTGCTGGCGGCGTCCATCGGCGTCAAGCTCTGGATGAGCCGTTTCAACAAGACCATCGGCCAGCGCATCGGCTCTGAGACCCTGATGGCCACCGCTGCCGACAGCCGGAACGACGTACTGACCACCAGCGCCGTCCTCCTGTCCACCGTCCTCTCCCGCCTGACGGGCTGGGACGTGCTGGATGGCCTCATGGGCGTGGCGGTGGCCGGGTTCATCCTCTGGTCGGGGTGGGGGCTGATGATGGATACCCTCAGCCCGCTTCTGGGCGAAAGCCCCTCGCCGGAGCTGGTGGAGCACATCGAGCGCACCGTCATGAGCTATCCCGGCGTGCTGGGCGTCCACGACCTGATGGTCCACGATTACGGCCCGGGGCATCAGTTCGCCTCGCTCCACATTGAGTTCCCGGCGGAGGCCGACCCCTTGGAGGCCCACGACATCATCGACAACATCGAGCGGGAATTTATGGAAAAAGACCGCCTGCAGGTCACCATCCACTACGACCCCATCGTGACATCGGACGCCGCCGTGGGCGTCCTGCGCAGCCGTCTGATGGAGAAAGCCCGCCAGATGGACCCGCGCCTGTCCGTCCATGACCTGCGCATCGTGCCGGGAGACAGCCACACCAATGTTCTCTTCGACCTTGTCTTCCCGGCGGGCTACACTGGGGATAAGGATGCCCGGCTGGCCGAGATGTGCAATTTCGTCAAGGAGCAGGACCCGAAATACTGCTGTGTCATAAAGGTGGAGCAGAGCTATGCGTCTGCCCCGCCCGAAGAGGAACAATAAGAAAAAGAGGGAAAGTGTTATGCTGAACGAGACTTACCGCGCCATGCTGGGCCATAAGAGCGTCATCCGCGAGACTTTCATGTATGGCAAACAGCGCGCCGCCGAGATCGGCTATGAGAATGTGTTCGACTACTCGCTGGGCAACCCCAGCGTGCCCTGCCCGGACAAGTTCACCAAGACCATGCAGACCCTGCTGGCTGAGGAGGAGCCGGTGGCCCTCCACGGCTACTGCCCCAGTCAGGGCGACCCGGGCTTCCGCACCGCTGTGGCGGCCCATCTGGCCGGGACCTTCGGCCTGCCCTACGAGCAGAAGGATATTTTCCCCACCACGGGTGCGGCGGGGGCCATCGCCCACGCCATCCGCGCTGTGACCAAGCCCGGCGACGAGGTGCTGACCTTCGCGCCCTATTTCCCGGAGTACGGCCCCTATGTTGGGGGCACCGGCGCGGTCCTGAAGGTCGTGCCCCCGCAGGCCCCGGCGTTCCAGCCGAATCTCGACGCCTTTGAGGCGATGCTGAACGAGAATGTCGCCTGCGTCCTCATCAACACCCCCAACAACCCCACCGGCGTGGTCTACTCTGCCGGGACGCTCACCCGCATGGCAGAGATCCTGACCGAGAAGAGCAAGGCGTTCGGCCACAACATCTTCCTCGTCAGCGATGAGCCCTACCGCGATATCGCATTCGACGGCAAAAAGGTGCCCTACCCGGCGGCGTTCTACCCCCACACTCTCACCTGCTTCTCCTATTCCAAGAGCCTGAGCCTGCCCGGCGAGCGCCTTGGCTATGTGGCGGTGCGTCCGGGCTGTGAGGGCGAGGATGTGCTGGTGGACATGATGGCCCAAATCTCCCGCTTCACCGGCCACAACTGCCCGCCCAGCATCATCCAGAAAGCCACTGCAGAGTGCCTCGACGTCACCAGCGATCTGTCCGTCTACGAGACGAACATGAACCTGCTGTACGATAAGCTCACCGAGCTGGGCTTTGAGGTGGAGCGCCCCGGCGGCACATTTTATATCTTCCCGAAGGCGCTGGAAGAGGACGCCAATGCCTTCTGCCTCAAGGCCCGGGAGTTCGACCTGCTGCTGGTGCCCAGCGACACCTTCGGCGTTAAGGGCTATGTCCGCTTTGCCTACTGCATCGACACCGAGAAGGTGGAGCGCAGCCTGCCTGCGCTGGAAAAGCTGGCTGCGGCCTATAAGTGAGGAAATAAAATGCATCCGCTCCCCGAATATCCCCGTCCCAGCCTGCGCCGGGACAGCTATCTGAATCTGAACGGCCTGTGGGATTACGCCATCACCAGAAGCCCGGAGTTTCCGGCCCGGTGGGACGGCAGCATCCTCGTGCCCTATTCGCCCGAGGCAAGGGCCTCCGGTGTGAGCCGCACCTTGCAGCCCGGCCAGTGGCTCCACTATCACCGCGCCTTCACGCCCCCGGCGGGCGAGGGAGGGCGGGTCCTGCTCCATTTCGGGGCGGTGGATTATGTCTGTGCGGTGGAGGTCAACGGCCGTCTGGCCGGGGGACACCGGGGCGGCTACTGGCCCTTCACGCTGGACATCACCGACCTGCTCCGCCCGCAGGGGCACAATACCCTCTGGGTGGCGGTCCAAGATCCCACCGGCGCGGGCACGCAGGCCAGAGGCAAGCAGACCCTCAAGCCCGGCGGGATGTTCTACCCGGCCCAGAGCGGCATCTGGCAGACCGTCTGGCTCGAGCGGGTGCCGGAAAACTATATCGAACGCCTCACCGTCACCCCGAACTATGACGCCCGGACTGTGACGGTCAGAGTCCATACCACAAAGCCCGGCGGCGCGGTAAATGTCTGGGCGGCTGTCCGGGCCGGAGGCGTGACCATCGCCGAGGACTGGGGCAGCGACGGGGCCGACCAAGACGGCGAAGTGACCCTGAATATCTCCGAGGAGCACTTCTTCCCGTGGAGTCCCGACAGCCCCTTCCTCTACGACCTGACCGTGGGCACGACGCAGGGCGAAGAGGAGGGGTTCGACACCGTACACAGCTACTTCGCCCTCCGCAAGTGGGAGTGCAGGGAGGACAGGCGGGGCATCAAGCGCTTTTTCCTGAACGGAAAGCCTATCCTCCTGAACGGCCTGCTGGATCAGGGCTACTGGCCCGAGGGCCTTTACACCCCGCCCTCCGACGGGGCGGTGGAGCATGAGCTGCACACGGTGCGGGAGCTGGGCTTCAATCTGCTGCGCAAGCACGCCAAGATCGAGCCGGAGCGGTGGTATTACCACTGCGATAAACTGGGCATCATCGTCTGGCAGGACATGGTGAACGGCGGCGGGGCCTACCCCATGTGGTACGTCACCTATCTGACGAACGCTTTGCAGCCTCTGCTGCGCCACGCCCCGGACGGGAAGCTGCTCTGGGGCCTGCTGGGCCGGGGTAGCGCCCGCAGCCGGGAGGAGTACAGCCGGGAGCTGGCCGACACGGTGGCCGCGCTGGGCCAGCACCCCTCCATCGGATGCTGGGTGCCCTTCAATGAGGGCTGGGGGCAGTTCAACGCAGAGAAAGCGACGAAGGCCCTCCGCGCCCTCGACCCGACCCGTCTGGTGGATGAGGCCAGCGGCTGGTTCGACCGGGGCGGGGGAGATGTCCACTCCATCCACAACTACTTCTATCCGCTCCGCATCCGCCCGAAAGCGCGGACGGTGGCCCTCAGCGAGTACGGCGGCATCGCGTGGCCCATGCCCGGCCATGAGCCGCCCCGGAAGACCTACGGCTACGGCACAGTCAGAAGCCGGGCCGAGCTGACCGGGCGCTACCGTGACTTGCAGCTCAAGACCATTCTGCCCCAGCTGAGAAAGGGCCTCTCGGCGCTGGTATACACGCAGCTGACCGATGTGGAGGATGAGGTGAACGGCCTGTTCACCTACGACCGCCGGGCCATCAAGCCCGAGGCCGCTGCCATCCGGGCCGTCAATGAGGCGCTGGAAGCGGAATTTGAAAAGGTCGTATCCTGACAGCAAAAAAACTCCGGGAGCCGGAAGGCCCTCGGAGTTTTTTGCATCTTATTCCGGAAAAATTACTGGTCGCTCTGGGTGTTCTTGATCTTGGAGACCGGAAGCTTCTTCATGGCGGCGGTGTCCAGCGCATGAGGCAGCGAAGCGCCGAAGGACTGGATGCTGTCCTGCAACTCGCTGCTCTTCATGTCGGAGAGGGCCTGTGCGCGGAGAGCGTCCAGCGTGTCGGCCTCCAGCGGGTCGAGGCGGACGAGGAGCATCAGCGCATAGCCGGAGTACTGCACCGCAGCTGCCTCGCCGGGCTTCAGGGCACGGACGGCGTCGGCAGCGCCCTCCTCAGAGAAGGTGGAGTCGATGTCGGCAGCACCCAGCAGGGCGGTGGAGAGAGAAGTAGCGTCGGAGGACGGCGTGCTGTCCAGAACGGCGTAAATGTCGGGCAGAGCGGCAGAGACGGCAGCGCCGAAGGCGGAGGTCTGCGCTGCGGCGTCAGCGTGGACGGCGGCGTTGTAGCTCTCGGCGGCGGTCTGGGCCAGCTCCAGCATCTGGGTGCTCTGGTCGTCGTCGGCGAAGGCGAAGGTGCTGGTATTGTACAGCGGGATGACGGTGTAGCGGATGTAGACCATATCGTCCTCGAGGTGGCTGGTCAGCTCAGCGTCGGAGACGGGGGTCTCGCCGTCGGTGCCGTAGCACATCTCGAGCAGGTCGTTGCTCTTGATGAGGATGCGCTCGAACCGCTTGAGGGTGTCGAGGCCGATGCCGTTGGCCTTATAGAGGTCGCCGTTCTGCTCCATCAGCTGGGAGGCATAGCTGTCGGCCTGTGCCTCCTCGTCGGGGGTCAGCACGCCGCCCAGCGCGTCGAAGCGGGTCTCGATGGCGGCGTAGGACTCGAGGTTCTCGAGGGTCTTCTGGGCCACATAGTCGCTGACCACGGCGGTCTCGCCAGTGGCATCATCGACGGTGATGGTGGCTTTGAGGAAGCTGGACACCTTGGAGGCATCCTGCTCGTCGGAGGCGAGGTCGGCGGCGGTCTGGTAGGCGTCGAACTGAGCCAGCAGATAGAGGCCGGAGGGGATGTCCACATCGCCGATGGTGCCGACGGAATCCGGGGTGGAGAGACTGCAGCCCACGAGGCCGACGGCCAGTGCGAGGGCGCAGACGAGCGCGATGAGTTTCTTTTTCATAAGTGTACTCCTGATAAAGTTTATTTTTTGCCGGAGGCTTCCTCCTGCGGGGCGGCAAGGATGTCCGCCATCGCCCGGAGGATGCTTTGCAGCAGTTCCAGCGGCTTTTCGTCGGGCTGAAGGACCACTGAGAGGTAGGGCTTGGTACCCGCGCCTGCCGTCACCCGGCCATTGAAGGCGATGAGCAGGCCGCGTATCATGCCGACGTCCAGCGTCTCGACCTGTAAGAGCAGGGTATCCTTCTTCTGGGTGACTTCGTAGACGCCCACGGCGGCGGCTTGGACCCGCACCAGCGAGACGCTGACAAGGTCGCTGACCGAGGGGGGCGGGTCGCCGTAGCGGTCGATCAGCTCGTCCAGCACGTCGGCGGCGTCCTCGGGGGTCTGGATGGCGGCGATGCGCTTGTAGGCCTCGATGCGGCCCGGGCCGTCGGCGATATACTTCTCGGGGATGAAGGCGTCCACCCGCAGGTCCACGAGGCACTCGCTCTTGTCCCGCTGGAGGGGTTCACCCTTGGCCCGGGCGATGGCCTGTCCCAGCATCTTGACATAGAGGTCGTAGCCCACGGCCTCCATGTGGCCGTGCTGGCTGTGGCCCAGCAGACTGCCTGCGCCGCGAATTTGCAAGTCGCGCATGGCGATGCGGAAGCCGGAGCCGAAGGCTGTGAACTCCCGGATGGCGGAAAGCCGCTTCTGGGCGATGTCGGTGAGGGTCTTGTCCCGCCGGAAGGTGAAGTAGGCGTAGGCTTTCCGGCCAGAGCGGCCCACACGGCCTCTGATCTGGTACAGCTGGGCGAGGCCCATCCGGTCGGCATCCTCGATGATGAGGGTGTTGCAGTTGCGCACGTCGATGCCCGTCTCGATGAGGGTGGTGCAGACGAGGATGTCGATCTCGCCGTTCAGCAGATGCTGCCAGACGGGGTTCAGCTCTTCCTCGGTCATCTTGCCGTGGGCAATGCCGATGCGTGCGCCGGGCACCAGCTTGCTCACATGGGCGGCGCAGGCTTCGATGTTGTCCACCCGGTTGTGCAGGTAGTACACCTGCCCGCCCCGGGCAAGCTCCTTCTTCATGGCTTCGGCAAGGATCACGTCGTTGTATTCCAGCACAAAGGTCTCCACGGGCTGCCGCTCGATGGGCGGCTGCTCGATGGTGGAAAGGTCCCGGATTCCGCTCATGGCCATGTTCAGCGTGCGGGGAATGGGAGTGGCCGAAAGGGTGAGCATGTCCACCCCGATGAAGTTCTCCTTGAGCTTTTCCTTGTGCTTCACACCGAAGCGCTGCTCCTCGTCGATGATGACAAGGCCGAGGTCATGGAACTTCACGTCCTTGGACAGCAGCCGGTGGGTGCCCACCACGATGTCCACACTGCCCGACTGCAGGCCCCGGAGGGTCTCCTTCTGCTGTTTTGCGGTGCGGAAGCGGGACATCATCTCCACCTTTACGGGAAAAGCTTCCATGCGGGAGAGGATGGTGTTGTAGTGCTGCCACGCCAGCAGGGTGGTGGGGGCAAGGATGGCGCACTGCTTGCCGCCCATCACGCACTTGAAGGCGGCGCGCAGGGCCACTTCGGTCTTGCCCACGCCCACGTCGCCGCACAGCAGGCGGTCCATGGGCCAGCCCTTTTCCATGTCCTGCTTGATCTCGGCGGTGGCGTTCAGCTGGTCGTCGGTCTCGTCGTAGTCAAAGCGGGTCTCAAAGTCCCGCTGCCAGTCGCCGTCCGGCGGGAAGGCGTAGCCCGTGGCCTGACGGCGGCGGGCGTAGAGCTCGATCAGTTCCTGCGCCATTTCCTCGGTGGCTTTTTTTACCTTGGCGCGGGTGCGCTGCCACTCGGCACCGCCCAGCTTTGCCAGCTTTACCTTTTCCTCGTCGCCGGGGGCGGTGTAGCGGCTCAGCAGGTCCAGCTGGGTCACCGGAACATACAGCACATCCGAGCCGGAATACTGTACCTTGAGGTAATCTTTCGTGGCACCCTGCACTTCCAGCCGCTGGATGCCCGCATACATGCCAATGCCGTGGCTCTGGTGCACCACATAGTCCCCGGGCTTGATGTCCGAAAGGCTGGAAAGGGCGTTCTTGTTCTTTTTGCGCTTTTTGGTCTCGGCGGAGGTCTCTTCCTCCAGACCGTGCCTGCGGCTGGACAGCACTGCCGCATGGGCAAAGGGAAAGGTGCACCCGGCGGTCAGATGGCCCGGCAGCACCTGTACGATGCCTTTTGTGGGCCGCACATCCCGGCTCATGCTCACGGAGTAGCCCTTGTCGGCAAGGTCGCGGGTGAGGGCGGCGGCACCCTTGGGCGTTCCGGAAAACAGGGTGACGGCATAGCCCTGCGCAATGAGCGGGTCAAGGTCTTCCCGCAGGGAAATAAGGTCGCCGTTCCAGTTGGGGGCGGCAAAGGCCTCGGCGTTGATGAGGTCTTTCAGCTTAAATTCGTTCATGCCGCGCAGGAAGTTCTCGCACAGCAGGGTGCTCTGCTTCTGGGCGGCAGCGGCAAGGTCGTCCATGGTCTGGTAGAGTACATCCAGCCCGGGGCAGAGCACACCCTCTTCCAACAGGCCGGTCAGCTCTTCGCTGCGACGGAACTCGGTGGCCTTCTGGGCATCCCGGATGCCGCCCACCTCGTCCAGAATGAACAGCGGTGTGTCCAGATGATCCAGCAGGGTGGCCGGGCTCGGATAGCGCAGGCCGTAGTATTTATCCATGGCTTCCGGCATCAGGCCGGAGTCCAGCTGAGCAAGGTCGGCTTCCGTGGCCTTTTCCAGTGCGGTGCGGTGCCGGCCACGTGCCTTTTTGATGGCGGCACGCAGGGCCTCGGCAGTCTCGGCGGTATCGCCGAACAGCACCTCGCGGGCAGGGGAAAGATAGATCTTTTCCAGTGCGCTGTCCCGCCGCTGGGTGAGCAGGTCGAAGGAAGAAATGGAATCGATCTCGTCGTCCCAGTACTCCACACGGGTGGGCTGGCGCATATCGGGGGCGTAGATGTCCACGATGTCGCCCCGGACGCTGAACTGGCCCGGGCCG
>OIIE01000097.1_pt1 | contig 11062 bp, 9 predicted proteins | sample 1583201 | NCBI WGS metagenome assembly OIIE01 (sample SAMN02674795, study PRJEB24791) | human gut metagenome, SKBSTL041 | isolation source: stool | host: Homo sapiens | place: USA | reverse complement strand
CCCCGCCTGCACACCGATGAGATCCTGATCGCGCTTTCCAGCTCGGCTGCTTCCAACGAGCAGGCTGCAGCGGCCATGCATCAGCTGCCCAACCTCAAGGGCTGTGATGTGCACTCCACCGTGCTGCTCTCGGGTGTGGATACCAGCACCCTGAACCGGCTGGGAATGTACCTGACCTGTGACCCTGTTTACGAGGAAGAGGACCGCAAGTACCACAAGCAGTAAATTATACAAAAAACGAAACAGGCGCATCCAAAGGCCGAAAGGCTGGAGGAGGCGCCTGTTTTTCATTGGTTCAGATGCCGGTAAAATAGGATCTGTACTTTTCTGCATACAGCTGGGTGCCCATGCGGCGCAGGCCGCCGTACAGGTGCCGCCGGATCAGCGGTTCAATGGCATCCAGGTCTTTTTCCCGGATCACCCGCAAAATTTCCCGGTGCTCGCTCAGCACATCCGGCACATTGTTGGCCCGCACCACATCCAGACGGGTAAAGCGGGAATAATCCGGCTGCGGCTTTGTCAGGTTCTGCCAGATATACCACTTGTTCATGCTGCAAAACCAGATGGCGTGCATTTCCAGATCCAGCGTCAGGAAGGCATTGATATCCACATTGTCCGGGTCGGTCATGGTCTGGGCCATTTCCTCCAGCAGGTCATATTTGTGCTTGATTTCGATGTACTCTTTGGGCGAACAGACCTGAATGAAATCGCGCAGCACCGTGCTTTCAACGGCTGTGCGCTGGTATACGATCTGATCCACGATATCCAGATTGATGGGGGTGACGATGGTGCCCTTGCAGGGAATGATCTGCACAAAGCCGTTCTGTTCCAGCCGCTGCAGGGCAGCGCGCACCGGTGTGCGCGAAATGCCGAACCGTTTGCACAGCTGATTTTCGCTGATGGTCTCTCCGGGCTTGATCTTCAGCGTAACGATCTCATATTCCAGCGTCTGGTAGATGTCCTCCGGATGCAGCTGTTCAGCCATGTGCTCACACTCCATTTACATAGTTGATGATAAGACATTTCTATTTTAGCCTGCTAAAAAGAGATTGTCAACGTATGAGAATGAAGTATACAATAGCCTGTATACAAGTACAGGAAAAGCTCCGAAATTTATCATATCTGACAAAAATTGATATATCAGATGAAAATGAACCAAATAGTGTCGCCGGATTGTAACAGTTTCCACGAGAAACGGATAAGATTGTTAGTTATGCACAAAGAAACTTTACGAAGTTGGTGAAGTTTGGCTCTTGTGCGGATGTGAATTTTCTGTTACGATTAGCGTGCAATGAAAATGCTGTATACAGGGGTCACCAAAAACTTTGCTAGCGTATAAGGCAAAAAGGCACCCCTGAAACAAGGAGGAAGAAGATTATGAAAAAGGTCTCTCGTCGCAATTTCCTGAAGGTGTCTGGTGCAATGGCAGCTGCAGGTGCTCTGGCAGCCTGCGGCGGTTCCGGTGCATCCACTCCGGCTGCTTCCGGCGCAGCATCCACCAGCACTGCAGCAAGTGCCGCAGCAGCCGGTGAGGACAAGTTTGCATCTCTGGGCGACTTCACCATGACCGTGGGTCATGCACAGCCCGAAGGCAACCCCCGCTTTGTTTCCATGGAGCAGTTTGCCGCCGATGTGGCAGAGGCCACCAATGGCCATGTGAAGATCGAAGTTTACGGCAACGGCCAGCTGGGCACCGAGAAGGAGATGCTGGAGCAGGTTGTGGCCGGCACCGTGCAGGGCATGCGCGGCGGTCAGTTCGACTTCAGCCCCCGTCTGCTGATGTTCACCCTGCCCTTCCTGACCAACACCCGTGCGCAGGTCACGGCTCTGCTGCAGAGCGATCTGGCACAGAAGGTGTGCGCTGAGGCCGAAGGCGAGACGGGCACTGTCATCATTAACCTGTGCGATGCAGGCGGCTACCGCCAGTTCTCCAACTCCAAGCACCCCATCAAGGCTCCCGCAGACCTGAAGGGCCTGAAGATGCGCACCAACGGCATGAAGACCATTGACATGACCTTCCAGGCAATGGGTGCTACCACCACTACCATCCCGTACTCCGACCTGTATATGGGCCTGAAGACCGGCGTTGCAGACGGTCAGGAGAACCCCTGGGTCAACGTGGAGGGCATGAAGTTCTATGAAGTGCAGAAGTACTTCACCGAGGTCAACTACCAGTTCCATCCGGACCCCTTCTATGTGAACGCAGCATGGTGGAACGGCCTGCCCGAGGAGTACCGCGATATCATTACCGAGTGCGCCACCAAGATGGGCGAGTACAACGACGAGCTGATCGACAAGAACTCCAGCGCCGCAAAGCAGACCATCGTGGATTCCGGCTGCGAAGTCTACGAGCCCTCTGCCGATGAGCTGAAGGCCTTCCAGACCGCTGTGCAGTCCGTGTACGACCAGTGTGTCACCGAGGGCATCTGCACCGCCGACGAGATCAAGGAGATGCAGGATATCGTCGCAAAGGCATAAGCAGAAACGACCAAAGGCTAGAACGGCCATGTTACGGTAAAGGCGAGAGGGCAGCCTGCGGGCTGCCCTCTGCTGTAACAGGCCAATGGAAAAAGTTGTAAAATAACCGAAAGGGGCTGAGCACCATCGAAAAGCTGAAAAAAATCGGCAAGAAGCTGTTTGACATATACTTTACCATCGGCGTGATCGCCATGGCACTGCTGGCGGCTCTTGTGATCTTTACCGTTATTGCGCGCTACTGCTTCTCCCTGAGTTGGAAGCAGCTGGCAGAGTTCAACACCACCCTGTTTGCCTTTACCACCTTCTGGGGCATGGGCATCAACGTGATCAAGGACGAGCACGTCATGATCGACATCCTTTACGACGGCGTCAAGCCTGCCCGCAAGCGCTGGCTGGCTATCGTCAATTACCTCATCGTGCTGGCCGTGGTGCTGGTGTTTACCTATCAGGGCTTCAAGTATGTGGGCGTTGCCGGTAAGCAGATCAGTCAGGGCATGGAGATCCCCATGATGTATATGTACGGCATCATGCCGGTGTGCGGCATCATCTGTGCCATCTGCGTCGTGATCAAGATCATCACCCTGTACAAGGCCGATATTTCCTACTTTGCGCCCAAGAATCAGGCGCTGAGCCGTGACGACGCATAAGCGGAAAGGGGAGAATACACAACTATGGCAATGCTCATCCTTCTGGTGCTGCTGATTTTCTTTGCCGCGCTGGGCATCCCGCTGGCCTTCGCCATCGGCGCTTCCTGTGTGACCTACATCCTGATCTATGCACCTACCTTTATTACCATGCTGCCGCAGCGCGTGTGGAACGGTGCCTACAGTGAGCTGATGATCGCTATGCCGCTGTTCATGCTGGCTGGCGAACTGATGAACACCGGCGGCATCACCCAGCGCATCATCAACTTCTGCATGGAGCTGCTGCGGCCCATCCGCGGCGGTCTGGGCGAAGTGAACATCGTGGCTTCCATGATCTTTGGCGGTATTTCCGGCTCCTCTGTGGCCGATACCTCGGCTCTGGGTTCCATCCTGATCCCCGCCATGGAGAAGGAAGGCTACCCGCCGGAAGCTTCTGCCGGTATCACGGTGGCATCCTCCACCATGGGCATGATCATCCCGCCCTCCACCCCCATGATCGTTTACTCCATGATCTCCGGTGCATCGGTGGGTGCGCTGTTCGTGGCAGGTGCCGTGCCCGGCATCCTGATCGGTCTGACTCAGCTGGTGCTGGTGTACATCATCAGCGCCAAGAAGGGCTGGCATCCGGAAAAGATCAAGTTTGACGGCAAGCGCGCCGCCAAGAGCCTGCTTTCCGGCATTCCTGCCCTCATCATGCCGCTGTTCATCATCATCTGCGTTTCCTTCGGCGTGTGCACTGCATCCGAAAGTGCCGGTGTGGCCGTGCTGTATTCCATGCTGGTGGGCTTCTTCGTCTACAAGGAGCTGACATGGAAGGGTGTCTGGGAGGCTTTGAAAAAGACCCTGATCTCTTCTTCCTCCATCATGCTCATCATCGGCTTTACCACCATCTTTACATGGGTGCTGACCATGCAGAAGGTGCCGCAGACGGTGGGTGCCTTCTTCATGTCCCTGAACATGCCCGCATGGGCCATTGCACTGATCTTTGATGTGCTGATCCTGATGATCGGCACCTTCATCGACGTCAGCCCGGCCATCCTGCTGCTCACCCCCATCCTGCTGCCGGTCATGGTGCAGTACGGCTTCTCGCCGCTGCAGTTCGGTGCCATGATGATCACCGGTCTGGCCATCGGTCTGGTCACTCCGCCGGTCGGCATGTGCCTGAACGCCTGCAACAAGATCAACCGTATGCCCATCATCGAGATCTTCAAGGGCGCAGCGCCCTACGTGATCTGCAATGTGATCGTTCTGATCTCCATCAGCCTGTGGGGCCCGCTTACTACCGCCCTGCCGCAGCTGCTGGGCTACAGCATCTTCTGAGAGCAACGCGTATACCTCTTATAAAAAAACAGGCAGCGCTCCCTTGCGGGGCGCTGTTTGTTTTTTGCACGCAAACAGGCGGGACTGTTGTATTTGACGGACAGATATGGTACACTAAGGCCACTTGTGTATAGGAATATAGGAAAAGAGGAATTAAATCATGGATACGCAAAAACAAAAGCGCAGCGCCTTTTCCGGCAAGATCGGCTTTGTGCTGTCGGCCGCAGGCGCTTCGGTGGGTCTGGGCAACATCTGGCGGTTTCCGTACCTCGCCGCGAAATACGGCGGCGGCATTTTTCTGCTGGTGTACATCGTGCTGGCCGTCACCTTTGGCTACACGATGATCGTGGCCGAAACGGCACTGGGCCGCATGACCCACAAAAGCCCGGTGGGTGCCTTTGGAGCTTTTGGCAAAAAGGGTGGCCTGCGGTTCGGCGGCTGGATCAATGCGGTCATTCCCATTCTGATCGTGCCGTACTATTCGGTCATTGGCGGATGGGTCATCCGCTATCTGTCGGAGTATATCAGCGGCCATGGCAGTGAGCTTTCGCAGGACGGTTATTTTTCCAATTTCATTTCCAGCGGACTGTCGGCAGAGGTGTGCTTTCTGATCTTCACGGCCTTTACGCTGGCCATCATCTTTGCCGGTGTGCGCAACGGCGTGGAGCGTGTTTCCAAGGTGATGATGCCGGTGCTGGTGGTGCTTTCGGTGGTCATTGCGGGCTACTCGGTCACGCGCCCGGGTGCGTTGGCAGGCGTGAAGTATTTTCTGGTGCCGAACGTGGCAAACTTTTCCTGGATGACGGTGGTCACGGCCATGGGCCAGATGTTCTATTCGCTGTCCATCGCTATGGGCATTCTGGTCACCTTTGGCTCCTATATGAAGAAGGAGGTCTCCATTGAGGAATCCACCGAGAACGTGGAGGTGTTTGACACGGCCATTGCCATCATGGCGGGCCTGATGATCATTCCGGCGGTGTTCTCCTTCTCCGGCGGCGACCCGGACACCCTGCAGGCCGGCCCGGCGCTGATGTTCATTACCATCCCCAAGGTGTTCGAGAGCATGGGCTTTGGCCATGTGGTGGGCATCCTGTTCTTTTTGCTGGTGCTGTTTGCAGCCGTGACCAGCTCCATTGCCCTGACCGAGAGCGCTGTCTCCACCTTTGAGGACGAGCTGGGCTGGAGCCGCGAGCGCGCAACGGCACTGATCGGCCTGATCATGGTGGCGCTGGGCAGCCTTTCGGCACTGGGCTATGGCCCGCTGGCGGGCGTGACGGTGTTCGGAATGCAGTTTCTGGATTTCTTCGATTTCCTCACCAACTCTGTCATGATGCCCATTGCAGCCATTGCTATCTGCCTGCTGGTGTCCCGCGTGATCGGCGTGCAGAAGATCGAAGAAGAGGTGACGCTGGGCGGCAAGCCCTTCCGCCGTAAAAAGATCTTCAACTTCATGATCCAGTATCTGTGCCCCATCTTTGCGGCCATTATCCTGATCAGCTCTGTGGCAAATGCTCTGGGCTGGATCGCAATGTAAAAACAGAAAAGCGCAGAAGGTGTTTCTCAAAGGAAGCCTTCTGCGCTTTTTTGTATGTCCAAAAGGTTTTCCTGTGAAGTTGCATAAAGCATAGAAAACGGCGATTTTGGCCTCAATTAGCTGGAAGCCTGATTTTATTAGCTGGAACCGAAAATTCTGCTAATGGCATTCGCTGGCTAATTTTGGCGATAGGTTCAAAATGAAAAATGCGAAGATCGTCTTTCACATGGAAAAATGACCTTCGCATTTTCTTAAAATGGCGTCCCCGCCCGGATTCGAACCGGGGGCCTCAGGCTTAGGAGTAGGGGCTGAAGCCATAAATCCTAGGCAAAAGTAGGTAAAACAAGTAACGTTTTATCAATTGATTTTTTGTTGCGCTGTCAATCTGAGTAAAGAACACAAACCCCGAAATAAAACGAGTAAAAGGCTTTTCATTAGCAGAAAATTAGCAGAGCTAATGAAAAGTGGAAGGTTCATTGTAAAATGCCCACCTTTCATTAGCTGGGAAGTGTACGTTTCCCTACGGATATTTGCTTGTTTAGCATTCGTGAACCAGACCATACAGCCGTAGCTGGTGTGATGGACAAATGTTTTCAATAGAAAAAGACCAGAGCTTTCTGCGAGAAAACTCTGGTCTATGTAACAGTGCGAATGGAAATGCGCATTGTCTTGTAAAAGGAAGGGGCTTATGGTATTCTTACGGGAGTAAAGGCACTGGATGCAAGGAACTTTGCGTGATTTTAGGAGTGTGCGATGGAAAAGAAATTTAATATTGTAGTCGGTGAAGATGGAACTGTAAAACTCCCAGATGCGGTTCTGGAAAAACTTGAAGTCAAACCCGGAGAGGAAGTTCGCTTCGAGGTAGATGACAATTTCTATGCAGTCAGGCTTCTATCGCGGATAGAAGCTGAACGCTTGGATTACTTGAATTGGATGCATAATAAACATTGCCCCTCTATTGAGGAAATGATTGCAGAGTCGAGAAAACAAGCCACTCAGAACATTGTAATCTCCCGTATCCTTGATGGGATGCCGGCAGAAAAAATCGCAGAAGGCTATGAAGTTTCACTCGATTATGTAAAACAGCTTACACATCAGCTGAAGATGGACATAGAGGAAGCTAAGGCGAAAAAACACAAAGAAACGGGATCATCCTAAAACAGATAGCGGCAGTTTTCCATATACGGAAAACTGCCGCTGTTTATGTATAGAGGCTTATAGGTTCTTTGCAAGATTTTTAATGAGTGTAGCCATAGAGGGGTCAGCCAGCAGTTTAGCAAGAGCTGCTGCCGCATCTGTATCGACTGGACTGGCTTTGGGAGTGGATTGCTCTGCGCGAGGGAGGGCTTCAGGCTCTGCACCATGATGCTGATAGAAGAAATCGTCGAATCGTTGTGCGTTCAAACGCCGATCATCATCCAGAATGTGTGCGTACTGCTCGGTGACCATCGAAGCCTGTGCATGACCGGAATCGCCCTGCACGGCTTTGATATCGCCGCCGTTCAGCTTGAGCTTGTATGTAATGCTGGAGTGTCGGAAGCTGTGGAAAACCACTTTGGGGAGATCGTTTTCCTCAATCAGCTGCTTCAATGCACCGTTAATGGTGGATTGTTCGGTCGGCATTCCCAGCGGGCCGGCAACCACGAGATTATAGTCTGCATACTCTGCACCCAGTGCGTCCTTTGTCATGTCCTGCTCGGCTTTATAGTGGACAAGCATTTCAGCAACTGTTTTGGGGAGAAAAATGGTTCGGATACTACTGTCTGTTTTAGGGCTTTTCAGAACCTGGACCGTGGTGCAGCGGAAACTCAGCGAGGGAAAACGAGTGATGACATTTTTATTTTCCAAGGCGTTCAGCGAAGCAATATCTACACGCTGCAATTCCTTATTTATGTAAATGGAGGCTCGCCCGGCTTCAATGCTTTCGGGGGAGATATCCACACAATCCCATGTCAGACCGAGCAATTCCCCTAAGCGCAGGGAACAAGAGAAGGAGAGGTTGATGCAAAGCCGGAGCCGTGGATCATCACAGACTTCTAAGGCATGGAACAGGGTCTCGGCAGTCCAGATATCACGCTTCTTTGCAGTGTATTTGGGCAAGGTGGCATAAATACAGGGATTCTTTTCCATAAGTTCCCACTTTACAGCCTGCTCAAAGGCACTTCTCAAAATTTTGTGAACCGAACGAACCGTGCCGGGAGAAACGTATTGATGCTGACGCTTTCCACACATAGGGTCAACGGCTTCGTATTTAAGCAGCCGCTGATAATATCCCTCAATTACGCGGGTGGTGAGATCTTGCAGCTTCATTGAGCCGATAAGCGGTTCTATGTAGTTTGAAATCAGTGCAGTGTTTGATTGATAGGTTGAAAGTGCCCATTTGCTTCTTCCGTACAGGGTGACGTATTCTTTAAGCAGGTCTTTTAGAGTTCGGCACTGGGGTGCCACAAAGGTACCGACGGATTCTTTGTATTCGACCTCTTTCTTACGGTTTTTGGCATCTGCAAGGTCGGTAAAGGTTTCCCATTTCTGCTTTAGCGTTCCATTAGTGTGTTTGTAGGTATAGACAACGCAGTATCGGTTATTGCGTTTGACAATGCTAGCCATTATACATCCTCCTCTACTTTACGTTTGGACTTCAGAACTTCATCGAAAGCATCTTTTTGGATGCGTTTTACCCTTCCCAACTTCATCGTTGGAATTCCTTCTTTGAGAACCCACGAGTCAAGTGTTGGGCGGCTGATTCCGTAAAAAGCCTGAATTTCCTGAAAACTGTAGTATTTCCCATTCTTGGGACATTGCAGTTTTAGCGGCGGCTCCTCATGCGTTTCTTTTTTCGGTTTTTGAAGTTGGTATGTAGATTGGCTTTTAAGCCATGCCTTAAAACTTTTTTTGGTAATGCGCGGCCTGTCGGCCACGCGCTCAATGACGAAACAATCGCGGTATTTTTTGCAATCAAGAATCCCATAAACATTCTTGCGTGGGATACCGAGTAGTTTTGCCATTTCCGGGATGGAGATGGTTTGCGCTTCAATCTCCCGGTCACGCTCACGGTCGGCTGCTGTGCGGTAGCGACTTTGTGATCGGTACCACCGCTCAAAGTCCTCTTTGGGAATTCTCATACAGAAGTCTGCCGTTTCTGTTTTCAACTTGCCCTGTCGGATGAGTGTATAGATCGTTTCGGGTTTCACCTTCAATATCTCGGCGGCGTCAGGAACGGAATAGGACCGTTTGCAAAGTTCCTCGCCCGGTGGCGAACCATTGACCTTATGATATTTGACCTGATTGGCATACCATTTCTCAAAGCTGGAAATAACGATACGCCTTTTGTCGTTTATCAGAATGACTTCAAAGAGATTCTTATGAAGCAGCCAATAGCTGTCTGTTTTGCCAAGGCCGAGAAGCTGCCGCATCTCACGAACCGACATGGTGGTTTTGGTAGTGGCAGGTTCAGCTTTTCCGTATAAGGGAGCCGAAGTATTCCGCATATCATCCATGAAAGACACCTCTCTATCTATGTAAAAGTTTAGCCGGGATTTCTCATCCCGGCTAAAGAATAGCAGATTTCGCGTGAAATGTTGAGGATGTCAAACAGCAGGATTGCGTTCAACAGTGCCATCATTGAGCCATGCTTCAAAGCTGGCTTTGGAAATACGGTAAGCGCCGCTTACCTTGAACCAGCGGAATTCGTTCTGCTTCAGCAGACGGTAGACAGTGGGACGGCTCAGGAGCAGCATTTCCATCAGGTCTTCTACGGTATAGCAGCGGCTGTCCTTTGCTGTGGAAACAGGGGAGGAAACCGAGTTGGGCGAAGGTTCTTCATGGATAATCATTGGATAATACCTCGTTAAATATACTTAAAGTTAAAACTTGAGCGGCAATGCAGCCCGGCGGCTGCCACCATTATAAATAGTATAGACCTGCTGAAGGTACTTCGTCTTGCCGGGAAGGCTTACGCCTGCGGTTCGTGCAAGGCGAAAAATCGTGAATGCATCGACCTGCCGCAGTTTGGCAATCAGACGGCTTTTACTGTATTCGGAGTGGTACAGTTCTACAAAGCGGCAGATGCCGAGCAGATTTGCAGAACTCATGGAATCAGGTTCTCCGTCCCACGCATTCAGCAAAACATCAAGGGATTCGATATACAGTTCAGGACCAAGCCGGATGAATTCGTGATAGGCGGTTGCGATGCAGCTGATCCGCTGCTTGCCCCGGCCTTCTTCAAAAGAAAGATGAACGCCAGCCAATTCGGTGGCCTGCTGGAATGCAACGGCAGCAGGCTCCCCTGCAAAAATCAGGGCACGGAGCTTCTGTCCTGCACTCAGCCGTTCCGAAATGCCTGTCTGCTGTGCAAACAGGAGGGCTTCTTCTCGTTCTGTCATACCAAAATAAACCTTGCAGCGAATCTGCAGATCATCACCACCGTTCAGGAACTTCCGGGCAGCGATGGTGTTCTGCCCGTCCATCACATAGTAGTGACCATCCCGGAAGCTGATCTTCGGCTCATTGGCAACCCGCTCGTCAAATTCTTTTGCGATACGGGCAACACGAGCGGGGTGAAGAGCACGCTGATAAGTGTCGCGCGGCACGATCAGTTCGCTGCTGTTCAGGCACATCTCATGGTAAGGTTTTACAACTGCGTTCATCATAAAGGAACCTCCTTCTTTTTTTGCAGAAAATCAATTCCTGATTGGATAATCGAACCGATTTTCTTCTTTTCGTTATCGGATAAGCGGAAACTGGAATACCGTTCATAACAGATATTCCAGCGGAACATAAGCGATTGAAGCGCATCATCCAGTTCTGCAACCATGAACTCAACAGAAGATTCTGTTGGGGTGGAGAGCATCCTTTCCGATATCTGCTCAATGCTATGTAAATCGCCTTTTGTGTGCTTGGCGAGAGCAGGGGGCTGACTGTTCAGCACCCGAAGATTCTGAAACTGCTGGGAGAGCAGCTCTTTTGCAGCGGCGAGAACATCCTCCTGCGGAGGAGCCGTAAGGTATTTTCGGAATGACTTATACCCAATGAACCCAAAGCTGTATTGCAGACACACTGACACTTGCCGCATTTCATATTTGGACAG
>OIIE01000093.1_pt1 | contig 11164 bp, 10 predicted proteins | sample 1583201 | NCBI WGS metagenome assembly OIIE01 (sample SAMN02674795, study PRJEB24791) | human gut metagenome, SKBSTL041 | isolation source: stool | host: Homo sapiens | place: USA | reverse complement strand
GGAAAACTGCTATCTGTGTAGCAGCGCAAAACGGCAGTTGAAATAAAACCGCCGTTTTCCTTTTTCAAAAATTGGATTACGGAGGGTGTATTAAATTCGCCTTTTTTAAGGACACGGCGGTATCAAGGAGGTATCGCCATGTCCTTTTTCTTATGCCTGTCTAATGGGTTACTATCAAAAAAGCCATTATCCACCGACGGGTTATTCCGCCTATGTAGATGAACTGTTAAATCAATTAAATACTGCTGTTATTTCCTATGCGTCTGTCTGCATTTTGCAGGCAGGCGCATTTTGCATTTTACAGAAGATTTTTCAAAGAAATTTTCGCTTTCGTCCGGCGTTTAAAAAAGTCGTCTGTATTATCCCGCGAAAAGGGGAGGTACTACCGCCTTTCGGCAGAAAGGAGGTGAACACCATGACACCTAATCGCAGGGAATTTGAAAAGCAATGTGCGTTTCAAAAGTTCTGTAAATCAGTGCTGCACAATGAAGCGTGCAACGCCCATGAGGAAATTCGTCGGCGCAGAGTTCGGGAAGTTACTTTTTCCAACCTTACCTTGCATGAGGAACGGCAGCTTTATACCGTCGATAAGTATTTTCAAGACGAAGAAGCTGAACCGCGTTATCAAATGGCAGGAAAAGAGATAACCCCGAAACTGCTGCTTGAAGCAATCCGCACTTTGCCGGAGGAAAAAAGGACTGCTATCCTGCTGTACTATTTCGAGGGCATGACCGACGTGGAAATCGGAAAGATGTTCAATACGTCGCGCAGCACGATACAGTACAGACGGACAAGCTCTTTTGAACTGTTAAAGAAATATTTGGAGGGACACGCTGATGAATGGGAAGAATGGTAAACAATCCGACTACCCGGAAATCGCCCTTGTTCCCTATCCCGTCATTGTGGCGGCGAGCAAAGGCGACCCGGACGCTATGAAAATGGTCTTGCAGCATTTCAGCGGCTACATAGCAAGTCTTTCCATGCGGAAGCTCTACGACGAGCGCGGCAATGTCTATTATGGCGTTGACGAGGATATTCGGGAACGGCTGCAAGCAAGACTGATGAGGGCTATCCTCACATTTCGGGCTGATGAATAGTTGAGCATGACCGTAAAACGTCTTGTAACCCCTTTTCCGTTTTACGGCAAGCAGAACAGCCATCTTGTTCTTTGAAAAAGAAAGCGGCGCAAGAGAACGGCGACGCAGTATAGGGCAAATCGGATACGTTCCTTTTGTGCCGAGCCATACGGCGGGTGCGCCATGACCTTTCTCCTACGGGAAAAGCGAGCGAACAACACCACCGCTGCAAAGCAAGTGTAGCAACTTGCGGGCGATAACGCACAGAATACATAATGATACTTCCTTACAGCCATAGTCCGAGCGTTAGAAGCGTCGCAGGCAATGGGTAGGGCTTCGGCAGACCGCCGGAGGGGTGCAAGTCCCATGAGGTTACGCTAATAGCCGTCCGATTAAAGCCTATGTTACAAATTGACTTTTGACCCATTTAGAAAGGGGGACGACAAATTGAACAATAACGACGTGCCGATTTGGGAAAAGTACACGCTTACCATAGAAGAAGCAGCAAAATATTTCCGTATCGGAGAAAGCAAGCTGCGGAAACTGGCAGAAGAAAATCCCGTCCCGGACTGGGTAATGATGAACGGAAACCGTATTCAGATTAAGCGTAAGCAGTTTGAAAAAATGATTGATACGGTGGACGCAATCTGATAGTGAAATCGAGCCTTGAATGTGGTACAATGTAGTCAAGCATATCAAGGCTCTTTCCATTATGGAAAGGAGCATAACGATGTCGGAAAAAAGACGGGATAATAAAAATCGTATTCTCCGCACCGGAGAGAGCCAGAGAAAAGACGGGAGATATGCCTACAAATATATAGATACCTTTGGGAAACCGCAGTTTGTGTATTCTTGGAAGTTAGTACCTACGGACAAAACCCCGGCAGGAAAACGCGACGATATAGCGTTAAGGGAAAAAGAGAAAGAAATCCAAAAAGACCTTGACGACGGTATCGACCATATCGGAAAGAAAATGACGGTCTGCCAACTCTATGCAAAGCAGATACGCCACCGGGCAAATGTGCGGCATGGTACAAAGCAGGGGCGAAAACAGCTCATGCGGATTTTGCAGGAGGATAAACTTGGAGCCTGCCGGATTGAAAATGTGAAGCTCTCCGACGCAAAGGAATGGGCGTTACGCATGAAAGAAAAAGGTTACGGCTTCAAGACTATCAACAACCACAAGCGTTCCTTAAAGGCTGCCTTTTACACAGCCATACAGGACGATTGTATTCGTAAAAATCCGTTTGACTTCCAGTTGAACACAGTCCTTGAAGATGATACGGAACCAAAGGAACCTCTATCCCCTACGCAGGAAGCGGCTTTTCTGTCCTTTGTGCAGCATGATAAAGTCTATCAGAAATACTACGACGAGATTATCATACTGTTAGGGACAGGGCTTCGCATTTCGGAACTCTGCGGACTGACGGAAGCTGACATTGACTTAGACAAACAGCTTATCAATGTAGACCACCAACTTTTGAAGATTGCAGACGTGGGCTACTATGTGGAAACGCCTAAGACGAAAAGCGGCAATCGGGTTATTCCTATGAGTGAAAAAGTGTTGGAAGCATTTCAACGGGTGCTGAACAAACGGAAATATGCACAGCCTGTTATTTTGGAGGGCTACACAAAGTTTCTGTTCCTTAACCGGAACGGCTTGCCAAAAGTGGCAGTCAACTATGAAAGTATGTTCCGGGGGCTTGTAAGGAAATACAACAAAACGCAAAAGGTAGCATTGCCAAAGGTAATGACACCGCACACCTTACGCCACACATTCTGCACCACGTTAGCAAATGCGGGAATGAACCCAAAGGCATTGCAGTACATCATGGGACATTCCAACATCAATATGACGCTGAACTATTACGCGCATACGACTTCCGAAACGTCGATAACAGAAATGAAGCGGCTGATTGCATAAGTAGTAAACGGAGAATTTACTACTCCACATACTACTTTTGAACACCAAAACATACGGGGATATAAGAAGATTTGAGAATATCTTCCATAACGAAAAATGCCGGAAAAGCCTGTAACAATAGGCTATACCGGCATATAAGAACTTTTGAAAAGATAGTCAAAAATTACTTTGTGATTTATACATAAACTCCCAAAAGAAATCATCCACTATACAGACAGATTTCTTTCCCTAAGACAGACAGATAACTGTCCTATTGACAGACAGGATTCTTTCCCTGATACAGACAGAAAACTGTCTGGTAATAAGAAAGAGATAAAAAAGAACAATTTAGCAATAAGAGGGAGTAAGGAGCCACTCTCACCCTATGGAAAATTTCAAAATGTTTTTCTGTCAGAGAAAGAGCTGGAAGATATCCGGCAGACAATCCCTGACTGGAAGGATTATATTGAACGCTTATCCGGTTATATGGCTTCTACCGGAAAGCAATATCAGAACCATGCAGCTACCATCATCAGTTGGGCAAGACAGGATCATCCTGCTTCCCGGCAAAGAAATTACGAAAGTGAGGAATACGAAACATTATGACAAAATTTACAGAAAAAGCAACCGCTATAACACCAAACAGAGAGATCCAGCCTGATGAATATTTTAACGAAACAGACCACCTGATCTACTGTTCCAAATGCAATACGCCAAGACAATGCCGGCATGAATTACAGGGAAAAGTTCTTATTCCTTCCATCCGCTGTAAATGCCAGCAGGAAATCTTTGAGCAGGAAGAAGCCCAAAGAAAACTTCATGAAAAACAAATGGAAATAGAGCATCTTAAAACCAGTGGCTTACAGGACAAAGCACTCTACGACTACACGTTTGCCAGGGATAACGGCATCAATCCGGAAATAAAACTGGCACACAATTATGTAAGCAACTGGGAAGAGATGAAAGCAAACGCTTCCGGACTTCTTATTTGGGGTGATGTCGGTACTGGAAAATCTTTTTTTGCAGGCTGCATTGCCAATGCCCTGCTGGAAAAAGGCGTTCCTGTACTGATGACCAACTTTTCCCAGATTCTGAATACCCTTACCGGAATGCATTTTGAAGACAGAAACCAGTTCATCAACAGCTTAAACCGCTACAGTCTTCTGATTATTGATGATCTCGGAATTGAGCGGAACTCTGACTTTGCACTGGAACAGGTATTCAATGTGATTGACAATCGTTACCGCAGTAAAAAGCCCCTGATCATAACGACCAATCTCACTTTATCAGAGCTGAATAACGCCGCTGATATCGCACACAAGCGAATTTATGACCGTATTCTGGATAGATGTATTCCTGTCCGTATCAATAACCGGAATATTCGTCAGGACAATGCAACAGCTAATTTAAAACAGGCGAAAAAAATCCTGTTGAACAATCATGCTCCGAACCAGAACTGACTCGAAGAAGTATAACACAATGATTACTTTTCACTGACAGTGGTACTACTTTCTTTCCTCATTTATTACCGGAAATATGTCACTGTCAGTTATCTAAAACCATAGTACCAAACCAAAAGATTTTAAAACCAAAACTGCCCGGATACGGGCATAAAAAGGAGGTGCCAGATATGGCAGATAAAAAAATCATGACACCGGAAGAAAAAGCACTTTTACAGGCAAGACACCGCCAAGAAGAAGCCGAAGCAAGAAATCGCAAAAAAGAACGTGATGCCAGAACACACCGATTAGTCCAGGAAGGAGCCATTTTGGAAAGTATTGTTCCCCATATTAAAGAAATGGATTTGGATTCCCTGAAACGGGAGCTGATAATCCGGCTACGAGGAATGTAAACGCACAAGTTCTACTCCCGAAGGGCGCACTTACTCACCACCTGATAAATCAGGCAGTGGTATCCCCTTCGGGGCTCGTGCGCTCTGCCGAGGGCTTTATCCGCTGTTGCAGGCAACATCGAAAGGAGGTGCCAGATATGGCAATTTATCATATGCAAGCCAAAGTCGTCAGCCGTGGTTCCGGTCGGTCTGCTGTTGCTGCTTCTGCTTATATGAGCTGTAGCCGCATGTACAATGATTATGACGGCATCCAGCATGACTATACCAGAAAGCAGGGGCTGATCTATCAGGAGGTGATGCTTCCTCCAATGGCTCCATTGGAATGGAATGACCGGGAACAACTCTGGAATGCTGTGGAAGAAAACGAAAAGACCAAAGACAGCCGACTTGCAAGAGAATTTGTTGTCGCACTCCCCGTTGAGTTGGATAAAGACAGCAATATTTCTCTTCTTCAAGATTTTATTAAAAAGAATTTTGTAGATATGGGGATGTGTGCTGATTTTGCCATTCACGATACAGATGGTCACAATCCCCATGCACACATTCTTCTTACTGTCCGACCATTAAATGAAAATGGAACATGGCAGTATAAAACAGAAAAAGAATATCTCTGTATCAAAGATGGGGAAGAAAAAGGATTTACTGCTTCTGAATTTAAAACTGTTCAAAAGCAGGGATGGGAAAAGCAGTACCGCTATAAAGTCGGTAAAAAGAAAGAATATCTGACTTCCTCTGTTGCACAGGAAAAAGGATATGAACGGATTGATAAACACCCCAAGAGCAGCCGATATGGCAGACAGAATCCTATTTTCGAACGATGGAACAGTGATGAACAACTTTGTATCTGGCGGGCAAACTGGGCAGATGCCGTAAATGAAATGCTTGCACGTAATCAGATAAATGCTACCATTGATCACCGCAGCTTTGCAGATCAGGGAATCACCGAACAGCCAACCATCCATGAAGGCTACATTGCCCAGAATATGGAAAAGAAAGGCATGATAGCAGACCGCTGTGAAATCAACCGTCAGATTCGTGCGGATAACAAAATGCTCCGAGAATTAAAAGCAAAGGTAGCAAAACTGGCTGAAGCTGTAGAAAAGTCTATTCCAATAATAGCTGAAACGTTAGAAGCGATCCGCAATCATATGATTTTTACACAGTATCATTTGCTCCACAATGAGATGCAAAAAGAAGTGATCCATGACTGGATGAATCATTTTAATCCAATACTGAATAAATACAACACCGTTAAAAAGAAACTCAAAGCTAAAGTTACAGAGCGGAAAGAACTGAATGTGAAAAAAGAGAAAACCAGTATTTTGAATCCCATCCAGCATATAAAATTGAATCAGCAGCTTACCACTGTTACCGAAGAAATTGAAGAACTGAAATCAAGGAAAGAGCAGCTAATCTTCCAGGCACAATGCTCTACCGATAAAGATATGACAAATCTATCCAAGAAATATGACCAAATGAATAACAATCTTGATATCCTAGATTCTCAGGACATCTCGCTCAAAAAACAGCTTGAAAAAGATGCCGCCGCTTTCCGGGAAGAAAAATTTCGTCCTGAGCCAGAACAATATACCAAATTACTGGATACCAGAATCCAGATACGTCCTGATTTCCGGGATAAGCTGATCGAGCAGCTCAAAGGTACTTTTGGTAAGTATTATGACTATCACCGTCGTGATATTGCAGCCGATGAGGTGGATTATCTCAATGTGGAAGATCCTGATGTTTTCTCCCATCGTGCATGGGAACTTGAATATCAGAGGAAACAAGAGATGCGACGAAATCAGCCTGTTCGATCTAAGAAAAGGTCATATGATATGGAATTATAATCATCATCGAGTAGATAATATGCTCTTACAACTCTCTTGTTTAAAAGGCGTATGGATTTAAAAATTCCATACGCCCAATTCACTTTAACCAGTTACAATCTGCCATGTTTTCTTGTATAAAACCACATTCATTATAATGCTGAGATTCTTTGTTGCATATCAATAACTTGAACTTTACTATTTTTAAGAACTAATCCATACGAAAAATGAATCGTATTTCCTCCCACTGGTTCAAATTTAACATATTGTCCACATATATTTCTATTACGTTCACCAAATATTTTCTTTATCTTTTCTGGCAATACACTATATATCGGACATGACACATCTATAGTATAAAATCCATTTTTCATAGGATTACCTCTGTCACTAAACCATTCACTTATTGAAATTCTATTACCTGCTACAGATTTACATTGAGCTGTATATTCTTTGCCACGTAATGTAAACATTAATGGGGTTTCCTCTGGAATATTAGAAGATACTTGAAATCTTATCTTTCCATCATTCATTTTCCAGCTCAATGAAGCTTCAATCTTCAATTCCTTTCCATTAATAGGTTGTTTAGGTTCTAATTCCTCGGGCAATGGCAATAAATCTCCCATCTCAACGTAATGATTTTTATAATACCATCTACCATATTTCTGTATAAATCCCCATGATGACAAATAATTGCTGTTTAACTGATCTATAGTAGCATCCGAAAACTGAAATCCTCTTTTTGAATAATCTACTCTTGAATATGCACGCAAAATTTTAATAATTGGTATATGATATTTATTATAGGCATCTATATATGGCAAACATTCAATATCATAAATATTATCCGAAGCATTCTCATAAGATTTTCGACGAGCACATATGAATTCATATATTTTCTCATCAGTAACCTGTTCATTGACTGGTTGTGGCGTAACAGAAAAATAAAAGTCTCCCACTAACGAAGAATATTCCCATGAAAGCTGTTCTTCTCCGTATTGGCTAATTGATATTTCTGACACTTTATTTCTAACAAATTTAAACATTTCTTCAATTTTCAAATTTGGAATAAGCATAGCATCTTTTAAAACTTGTGTATATAATCCATTACTACATTGTCCATCAAATGCACTACAGTCAGCGCTTGTAGAATAAGCAATCATAGTACCTTTAGGTGGATTATTAAATGGCGCAAAGCCTGTTAAAAATCCCCTCCCCATAGCAAAAGGATTATCTCGACATGCATCCAATATACATATTAATGTTTTTCCCTTATATGAAGATGCACCTTCTAACAGCGAATTTAAACAATAACAAGAGACCATTGTCTTGCTTTTATCACTTAACTTTAAATCAATAGGAACGATAAAATTTTTACCGTCGATTTGCATACCATGCCCTGCATAAAAAAATACCCCTACAGCATATTCATCTAATGCCTGTAAAAAATCATTAACAGATTTTTGAATATCTATTAAATTTGCATCCATTATTTTTGTAACATCAAAATTTAATTTATTCAAAATACTAGCAATATCGTCAGCATCATTCTTAGGATTATTCAATTTTCCTACATTTGAATAATCAGAATTACCGATTACTAATGCAATTCTATCCATTATTCTCACCTCTGAAATTATCTTACGTTTTATTTCATAATTAAAAATTTTAAATTCATTTCTTAATATAAATTTTAATCTGTTATTTTGATCATACCACCTTCTTAGCCCATTTTCTATATAAACTCTTACAAACACTGAAAAGCTCCCGAAGGAGCTTTCCACGCTTTAAATATACACTAATTCTTTTAACACAATCTCTTCTGCAGCATTCCGGGCATTATTTACCGCTCTAACCCATTCCATCTGGTCACGAGCTTTCAATTCTTCCGTAATGCCCTGCTTCTCCATCATCTGACTCACCAGAATATCCATTCTCTCCTGTGCTTCATCGTCCACAGTATTCAGATGTTCTGTCAGTCTGTCTTCCAACATATACAGTGAATACATTGCCGGACGATGCTCTTTCAGATATGTTTTCCGCATCATTCCATATTTCCCATAATGCGGTTCTTCATCTGTACTGACAAGATTCGGATAGTAAATTCCGTCTGCGCCAAGTGTGTAGGTTCCACCCATTTTTTCAAATGTGCTTTTCATGTGTTATTCCTCCTTGAAATCAGCGATGTCCTTAGATCATCGCAAAATATTTCAGGGCAGCCTTGATAGCATCTTCTTTCTCTTTCGGGCATTGTGGAACTCTTGCATTTTCTGATTTTGGAAGATTATAGTTTTCTCCCACTTCAATTCCACATTTGCGTTTTACCTGAGAAATATATAAACTTGAAACCTTCAAGCCAAATTCTTTCAGCACATAATCTTTGATTTCCTGATAGGTTGCTTTCAACTCGGCACTGGTAGCATCCAGCTCGTCCAGGTCTAAGTCGATCTCTATCGTGTCATCTGGTTTTTGTTGGGACAAAAGAACAACCGTCTCTACGTGTGTTGTATTCCCAAACTGATCCACCGCCCTTACCTTGCAAAGCTCATATCCGCCCTCACAAAGCACCTTAAGATCCCTCGCTAACGTTGCCGAATCACAGCTTACATACACGATCCGCTCCGGCTGCATCTTAAGCATCGTCTCAAGACATACACCATCGCACCCCTTTCGCGGCGGATCGACCACGATCACATCCGGGTGCAGCATATCTGCATCTGTGTCTTTCTTTTTTTCATAAAATGCCGGCAGCACTTCCTCTGCTTTTCCTACAAAAAACTCAGCATTATTGATACCGTTGAGCGCCGCATTATTCTTCGCGTCCTCGATTGCCTGTGGGACGATCTCCACCCCATAAACTTTTCCCGCTTTCTGTGCAAGAAAAAGTGAAATCGTGCCGATGCCGCAATATAGATCCCACACGGTCTCTTTTCCGGTCAGTCCCGCATAGTCGAGCGCAAGGCTGTAGAGTTTTTCCGTCTGGACAGGATTGACCTGATAAAATGACTGCGGTGAAATATGGTATGCGACCGCTGTATCAGTCAGTGAAAAATCCTTCGTATCGCGTAGATGGATCATATCGGTAATGTATGGATCGCCCCAGATACATTTCGTCACATCCCCGAGGATCACATTTGTTTTCTTCGTATTCTGATTGATGGAAATGCTCTTCATTCCCTCGATGGCTGTCAATCTGTCGATCAGTTTTTCCACTTTAGGAAGACTATTTCCGTTGATAATCACACAGACCATAAGCTCTTTTGTGGTAAACCCATAGCGGATCAGGACATGACGAACCAGCCCCTTACCTGTATTTTCATCGTAAGATGCCACATGACATTCTTTCATATAAGAAAGGACTTCATTTAAAATAATCTGATTTTCCTCCACACCCAGTTTACAGTCATTGACCGGGATAATACTGTGGGTACGCGCTGCATAAAAACCGGCAACCGGATTCCCATCTTTATCCGCACCGATCGGAAACTGTGCCTTGTTCCGGTAGCGGTATGGCTCTTTCATCCCCACGACAGGAAGCATGATTCGGTCGATCAATTCCGGCGCAAAACCGCCAATACGAATCAGATTTCCGCGCACTTTGTTCTGCTTAAATTCCAGCTGCTTTTCATAATCCAACGCCTGTATCTGACATCCGCCGCATCTCCTGTGAAGTTCACACTGTGGTGTCACACGAAATTTAGACGGCGATAAAATCTGCTCCACTCTCGCATAACCATAATTTTTCTTCATCTTTGTGATGCGGGCTTCGATCTCATCTCCAAGCACCGCATCTTTAACGAAAAAGGTCATGCCATCGTATTTTCCGATTCCTTCGCCGTCCACGCCCATATCTTCGATTTTCAGTTCTATGATATCATTTTTCTGCATAATTATAATTTCCCGGAGCGTCTGATATTGCTCTCAAGCAGACGGTTGTATCCCTGCCATTCCTGATTATTTTCCGGCACGTTGTTAAAGATTTCGCGCACCGTCTCCATCTTTGCATCGATATTATCCGCAAAACTGAGTGCTAATGCCTCCGGCAGCGCCGGTTTTTTCGGTGAACCAAACTCTAACTCGCCGTGATGTGCTAAAATACAGTGCTTTAACTCGCTTGCCAGTCCCTTTGGAAAATCCGGGATCGTGCGGATCCTGTCACCGACCATCTCGGTTCCGATAATAATATGTCCTAAAAGCTGACCGTCATCCGTGTAATCATTTTCCGGGAATGTAGAAAGCTCCTCTAATTTTCCGATATCATGGAAAATAGCTGCCGTGATCAAAAGATCGCGGTTTAACATCGGATAACAGCCTGCAAAATAATCACAGTGCTTTGCCACACTTAAGCTGTGCTCAAGCAGACCACCGACAAATCCGTGGTGCACAGTCTTTGCAGCAGAGTGGAATTTAAAGCGTTTTTCAAAATCTGCATCTTCCACAAAAAAGCTCTCTAACAGCTTCTTTAAATGCACTTCTTTGATGCTCGCAATCAGGCCTTTTAACTCCT
>OIIE01000087.1_pt1 | contig 11365 bp, 10 predicted proteins | sample 1583201 | NCBI WGS metagenome assembly OIIE01 (sample SAMN02674795, study PRJEB24791) | human gut metagenome, SKBSTL041 | isolation source: stool | host: Homo sapiens | place: USA | reverse complement strand
GGTCAATGACCGTCTTTTCGACGGGCATCAGACCATCTTTGCCGCCCACCACCAGCTCACACAGAGAAAGAATAAAGTCGGCTTTCAGGGACAGCGGATTATCCTCCTCGGAGTAGTTGGCGTTGATGTCCATGGGGTTGACAAATTGGGTGCTGTTGGGGCTGATTTTGATGACCTGACCTTTCAGCCGGTTAACCAGCGGCGAGTATTCGCCTTCGGGATCATTGATAATAATATCATCATCTGTCACCAGAAAGGCGTTGGCAATTTCACGTTTTGCCGAGAAACTTTTGCCAGAGCCGGGAGTACCCAGAATCAAGCCATTCGGGTTTTTCAGCTTTTTGCGGTCCACCATGATGAGGTTGTTGGAAAGCGCATTCAAGCCGTAGTACAGCGATTCTTTTCCGCTCTGGTACAATTCCTGCGTGGTAAAGGGGATGAAGATAGCCGTGCTGCTGGTGGTCAGTCCCCGCTGAATTTCGATCTGGCAGTTTGCCAGCGGCAGGCTGCTCATCAGCCCCTGCTCCTGCTGGAAATCCAACCGGCACAGATTGCAGTTGTGCTTCTGGGCGATGGAGCTGGCCTGAAAGACATTGTTTTCCAGCTCCTGCTCCGTGCGCCCAGTGTTCAGCACCAGAAAAGTGACGAGGAACATCCGCTCGTTCTGGCTTTGCAGCTCTTTGAGCAGAGCTTTCGCATCCCGTCCGTAAGTTGCCAAATCGGACGGAATGATGTCAATATCATACCCGGCACGGATGGCTTTTTTCTGCTCCTCGATCTTGCTGCGGTCCAGTTCCGTGATGGTGCGCTTCACCGTCTTAATGGCACGGTTCTGGTCAACGGACTGGATGTGCATGGTAACGATTTGGGACGAATCCATGTCCAGAAAATCCTTCAAAAGCTGGTCGCTGATGTCGGATGCCGTGATGCTCAGAAAGCTGGCAGCGCAAAAGATACCGCCCATCTGGAAGGTGCGGCTGTTCTTGAAGGCAAAGGCGGTGGGCGCAATGGCATCCTTCACCGAAAGGCCGCTTTTTACAAGGTCCTTCCAGTCAAAGTGAAACTTGGATGCGCCGTCCATGTTGAACATATCGTGCATGAGTTTCAGCCGCTGGACACCGTTCAGGGGCTTTGCCTGCACCCCCAGTCGGTGAAAGTTGTTGAGCAAATCGTTTTGGATGTGGTCGAGCCGGGGCTTGACCTGTGCCATGCTTTCGCCCTCCACACCAAAGGTGATGAATTTGGTCTTGGTCAGACCATTATTGCCCTTGGCAAGCTGCTGGCGCAGCATCTGGGAATACTCGGCGCGAACATCATCGAAACCGTCCTTCTGGAACGGAATGCGGATGCTCTTTTCAAACTCGGTGCTATCGGTTGCCATGTTCAAAAAGGACAATTCAAATTTGATGCTGGAATCAAAGAAGTTCAGAAAACTGCACCATTCCTCAAAAATGGCGGTCTTGTCCTCCTGCTGCGCTAACTGATAATTGATGTCCTGATACTGGATGGTACGGGTGTAGTAATTGGGCTTCACCCGGCAGGTGCCGTCCTCAAACATCCGCTGCATGGGGATGGACTGCTGGGCGGTCCGGGGCACAGCGGGCTTTGCGTTCTGTCTGCGCTTCTGCGCAGACTGCGGCTTGCTGTGCTTACCAGTCTTTTTCCAAAACGGAATCATAGGTTGCGCCTCCCTTCATCAAAATCGCATAGTAGTTGTTGGTCTTGTAGGGGCGAATCTTCGGGCGGAGAAACCGGGCCTGCACATAGTACGACAGCAGCTTTTCCATGGGCTGACCGTTCTTTTCGTACATTCCAAGGAAGAACGCCGGCAGCATCACCGCCATCATGCCGAGGGTGGCGGCAGTGTTGCCGCCGGAATCCCGGAGAACAAAAAACAGCGGCACTCCAATGAGAGCCGCTGTGCCAAAACAAAGCAGTTGCCGTTTGGTCAGGTTGAACGCCACTTTGGATTTGACCTTGGTCAAATCACGGGGCACAGAGATATACGCAGCCAAGTGAACACCTCCTTTAATGCGCTCCGAGAACGGATTTTGTCACGGAACTGGTCTTGAACAGGCTGAAACAGAGCAGAACGGTGTAGCCCACAATGCTCCAAATGGAGTTGATGGCATCCCCGGAAATCGCCACGCTCTGGATCAGCACGGCATAAATTGCCACGCAGATGAGGATGAGAAAGCCCTGAAAGCCCAATGCGAACAGGCATTTCAGGTAGTTCTGCCCCATGTGCGATTGCTCGTGGTTGCCGAAGGTCGCCATGGGGATGGGCGCAAGGCTCACCATGCAGTAGATTTCAATCATACGCCCGTAGACGATGACAAAAATGATGATGCTCAATATCCGCATGGTGATGCCGATGAAGAAACTTTGCAGGAACAGCCCGAACAGAGGGCCTACATCCATCTGCATCATGCTGGATTGCAGCATGGACAAACCAATGTCGTTGACACGGGTGTTTCCGGCAATGATGCCGCTGGAATCGGACACTACCTTCTGGGTGATGTCGAACACCGCCATCACAATATCGAAGGTGTTGCTGATGAGCCACACCGAAACAGCGGTCTTAAAAATCCAGCGCATGATGAGGGCAGGCTCAAACTGCGCCATGTTGTTGTGCTGGGTGATCATCTCGATCAACTCGTAACAGGCGATGAAGGTCAGGATGATGCCTGCAATGGGCAGCACCACGTTCCGGGACAGCGATTCGATCATGGCGAACACCCGTGGCTCAAAGCTGGAGGGCTTGGTGCCCACCTGCTGTGCGATGTTGCCCACTTGGGTGTTCACATCATCAAACAAGCCGGAGAGATTGGACATAATGCCTGCCGTCAGGATGCCTTTGATCCAGTCGGCAATGGCTTTGAGAACGGTTTCCATTCAGCAGTCACCGTCCTTAGCTGAAGTGGTTGATGAGGGTCTTGAGCAGATTCAGGAGAAAAATAATGTGGGTCAAAAACTGCATAATAGCACCGCCTTTCATGGATGGGTGGATAAAAACGCGGCTTGGAGCACGGACATTTAATAAAACTGCAAGCTGCAGAGGGCTTTCCGCTGCTGCTCAAGCCGCCGTATGGAACAATGCCCTCATTTCATCTATCATTTTTGATTGATGAATGATAGATGAAATGATATGAGCAAACACAAAAAGTGTTCGACGGAAACAAAAAAGCCGACTGCTTTTCGGCAATCGGCAAATCATAATCAAAGCTATATAGCTGTTTTTATAAGTCGGCGAACAGGAACCTTATGATAAACATCAAGGATGCGTTTTTCTCCATTTCGCCAAAAGGGGTTCATATAATAACAATCGCATTCTTTACAATACCAAATGTATTCAGCTTCTCCGTTGATCTCTAATGTGAATGCCTTCATTTTTAGAAGCGGATGCCACGGGCAATGTTTCTGAAGCTTTTCTTTTTGACGATCAGCTTTGCAAAGTCCAAAAAGCTTACCACATTTTAGAGGGGGCGGATTAAACTTAAAACGACTATCAATGGGATTTTCTATATAATCATTGAAGTTTGATAATCCAAGTTGATTGAGAGGTCTATAATGAAGCCCTGCATTATGTTGATTTTTTGCCATTATAACAATCCTTTCTCAAGCAAGCATTTTGCCCTCCAGATAGGAGCAGCGGAGATAATCAGGATTGGTGTAGTATACGTTGGAATTGAAATCGGAGATCTCATCCGTGATAAACGACGAAAAAACATCCAGAATTGCCTGTGCAGCATCTTCATCTTTCATGGTGGACAGCACCAGCCCCTGATACAGCATTCCGATGGAGGTTGCAGAAGGGACCGTATAGCGGCACTCCGCAGCAGTATCAAAATCCCCATCCGGGATGTTGAGATCTTCAATCAGCTCATCTGAAACCTGCTCAAAGGACAGACAGTGGTTTACTTCTGCCAGCCGGAGCTGCCGTTCGATGCCGGCTTTTGTGAAGTGACGAATCACATCCTGCCGATGATTTTTGGTCTTACGGGCGATGGTCTCGATCAGGCTGCAAACGTAGAGAACATCATTTTTCTGCTTTTCGGTCATGGATGGATTCACTCCTCTCAAAGGTCAGGCAGTGCAAAGCGTTTACGGTATGAAAGCTGATCTGGTGTGTTGGATGCTTGAACTTCGCCAATGCCCAAAATGCTTCACGGCTGATCTGCCCGGACGTAAATCCATTGACATAGTCCCAGATGGTGTCATCTGCCATGGGATCCTCCACAATATCATAGGGATGGGTTTCGCCTGCACGACATTTTGCAATGAAATCCAGCCATTCGTCCGACATTTCAGGGAAACGCAGGATTTTCAGGTCAGGATTCTCTACATAGCGATAGACGTTCACAATACCATCGGCAGAACGGCGGTCTGCCCAGCGGTAGGCTTGTTGATAGCTGTTCGTGCAGTAGAATCCCCAAGAAAAGTCCTTTGTATACCGTGTGATGCGGATTTCGGGATAGACAACTTCTTCTTTACTGCCATGATACAATAAAATCTCGCTCATCTGATTCACCTTCTGTATGTGAGATCGTTACTATGGCTTTCCTTATTATAAATATGTACCGGGCGGCAATCGCCGCCCGCTGTTCTTAACCGAACAGACCGCTCAGCAGGGGAATCAGGGTAATGCCCACCAGAGCAACGCCGCCGCCAGCCATGAGCTGTTTTATCCCCAATTAGGTGTAAAACTCTGCTCGATGGCGGGCGGCGGCGTACAAAAAATCTATATGGTGTTTTTAAGAGAACCGTCCCGGCGGGACAGGTCAGGCAGTGACCTGTTCCACCTCCGGGATGGGTTTGAGATTAAAATGAATTTCGATAGAAATGTGTCTTGTTTTATCTTCGTCAATGCGTTCATGCACGACGATTTCTTTGATTAAGCGGTTAAGGGTGGCTGCGTCCAGCTCTGTGATGTTGGCATATTCCTGAATGGCTTCCACCCATTGTTTTGCGTCATTGGCAAGCTGGACTTCATCAGACAGCCGCTTTCTGCCCTCGGACACTTTTGCTTTAAGCTCCGTCTGCTCGGTCTGTGTCTTTTCCAGCATGGTGTTGAAATTCTGCTCACTGATACGCCCTGCAATCATATCCTCATAAAGCCGCATGACCATTTTGTCCAGAACCTCAATCCGTTCCTCGTCCCTTGTAAGGGAGCGTTCCATTGCTTCCCGCTGTTCCCGCTGCTCGGCTTCACAGGTATTGGTCAGGCGGTCGGCAACCGCTTCCCCGTCCATCAGGGCAGCTCTGGCACATTCCCGGATTTTCCGCAGCACATGGCTGTAAAGGGTGTCATAGTCAATCCGGTGCTGGGTGCAGTGGTTCTTTCCAAAGGCGTTGTAGGTCTTGCAGGAATAAATCCGCTGGGGATGTTTTGCGTTTGTGTAGCGTACCGTCAGCGACTTCCCACACTCGCCGCATTTTATCAGTCCGGCAAACAGGCTGATTTCATTGGTCTGCCCCGGACGCTGGCGGGATTTCAGCTTGTTCTGCACAATGTCAAAGCTCATGCGGTCAATCAGCGGTTCATGCTGTCCCTCCACCACAATCCAGTCCTCCGGCTTCTTTTCCCCAATCGTGCCGATTTTGAAGCGGTAGTCTTTTTTCTGGGAAGCAATCGCCCCGGTGTAGACGGGATTCATCAAAAGGTCTTTGATAACGGAGAAGTCCCACATATACCGCCCGTTTTCCGGGTCTTTCTTTTCCCATTTGGTGCGGGTATTGCGAAGCCCCCGTTCCCGGTTCCACCATGTGGGGCAGGGGATTTTTTCTTCCTCCAGCCGTCTGCGGATATAGTTCGGACCATGACCGTTCAGGGCATATCCGAAAATCAGCCGCACAATCGGGGCGGTTTCCTCGTCAATGAGCAGATGGTTTTTGTCCTCCGGGTCTTTCCGATACCCAAACGGGGCAAGACACCCGGTAAACTGTCCTTTCTGCGCTTTCAGAAGATAAGAGGAATGGACTTTCTTGGAAATATCCTTGCTGTACATCTCGTTCAGGATATTCTTGAACGGGGCAATATCGTTGTTATCCCGCAGGGTGTCGATACCGTCATTCATGGCGATATAGCGGACACCGTTTCTTGGGAAAAAGTCCTCAATCAAATGCCCGGTTTGCAGATAGTTACGCCCCAGTCGGCTGAGGTCTTTCGTGATGACAAGGTTGATTTGCCTGCGCTCAATGGCTCTCAACATTCTCTGTAAATCAGGACGCTCCATATTAAGACCTGTGAAGCCATCGTCCTGATAGACTGCCACAACCTCCCATCCCTGCTTTTCGCAGTATTTTTCCAGCATATCACGCTGGTTTGCGATACTGGCACTTTCGCCTTGCAGGTCATCGTCCTTTGACAGCCTGCAATAGACCGCCGCACGATAGCCCCCGGCAAGTGCCGAACCGATTGTTCTGTATTCCATTTCGTTCATCATAGCCATTTACCCACACAATCCAGACGGTATCTGGCTCTTTTGAACCTCATCTTCATTATAGCCTATATCTTTCTTTTTAGCAAGATATTCTTTTGTATTTATTTTACCGTATTTCTGGGAAATCAGGCTGACGAACACATCGGTTGCGTCCAGTTCCCCGTCAAATACAGTGGTCACATGAATCTCTGTTTTGTTTTTTGCCATAGGCAGTTATCCTCCATACATGAAAATAGCCAGACAGAGGGTGTCGGCAACGAAGTCCGGCAACGGGCTTCAAAAGACCTTGCAAACAATCTCAATCTGGCGATGGTTACTATTTATACTTTTCTTTTATTTTTCTGTTGTTTTGGTTGTTATAAGGGAGAAAAGCCCGGAAATAAGGGGTTTTCCCCGGCAACCGGCTCGGCAACGGGATAGCAACAGGGGGTGCAACGGGCTGTCATTTTCAGAATGGAAGCTCCATCTGTTCTGTGACCTCCACAAAACCATCCATCGTTTTTTCAGACGGGTTGCCGGAGTCCGTTGCCGGGTTTTCACGCTCCCAGCCCTTTTGTCTGCCATATTCGGAAAACATTCTTGGGTTCGGGAAGTACCGCCAGCCGGTAATGCACTGGTTCATAATCTCGTTGATTTCCCGGATTTCCCATTGCTTCGGCTCGTCAAAGGTGTGGTTCAAGGCTTCCTTGTAAAGCTGCTTGGAACAGACCATGCTCCCGGTGTACTTATCAAGATACGCCTGTATCATTCCGGCTTTGGTGTCCTCCGGCATAAAATCCCGCTGGTGTTCTTTGAGATACCGCTGCATGGCAGGGCTGAAAGCCAGCTTGAACCTGCCGCTTCGGTAAATCTCCATAGCTTCTGCCCACATCTGCTCGATATAGGCTCTGGAAGCGGCTTCGTCCTCCAAAATGTGAACCTCCGCCTGCTCCGGGTACACCATGACCGGGATAAAACGGCGGTTGCCTGAACGGTCAAGGGGCAGGAAGTCAAGGGCATTGGAAGTGCCGCCAAACACGCACTGACGGGGGCGGTCTGCCGGGTGGGTTTCATAGGGTATCTTGTAAACCTCTTTCTGCCGGCTTAAAAATGACTTGATTTCCTCAATGCTCTTGGCGTTGGCGGTTGCCATCATTTCCGACATTTCGATAATCCAGTGACCTTGCAGCTTGCGGTACACATTGTCATCGTCCAGCTTCCGCAAATCATCGGAGAACCACTCGTCCCGGACTGCCAGCAGACGGAAGAAGGTGGACTTGCCAGCCCCCTGACCGCCTACCAGACAGAGCATGATTTCAAATTTGCATCCCGGCTGAAAGGCTCGTGAGATTGCACCCAGCAGGAACAGCTTCAACGCTTCATAGGTGTAATCGTCTGCGTCAGCCCCCAGAAAGTGCCGCAGGCAGAAACGGATTCGCTCTGTCCCGTCCCACACAAGGGTATTGAGATAGTCCCGAATGGGATGGTACTTGTTTTCATTCGCCACAATCCCGATGGCGTTATCAATCTTCTTCTCATTGGTAAGCCCGTAGGTTTCTTCCAGATAGAGAAGCAGATACTTCATGTCCGTATCGTTCAGGGCGGTGCTTTCCCTGTGGAAGCCGATGGGCTTTATGATGTCCTTGCGGTCGGTCAGGATGTTGTATGCGATAGCCCCGGAAAGCAGCGGGTCACGCTGGAATACGGTCAGGCAGTTCCGTATGCTCTGACGGACACCGCCTTTCTCGGTGGTTTCCAGCCCCGCCTTGATTTCCTCAATGCTCTGGGGCGGCTGCATGGCGTTCATGGTGTTTTTTAGTTCTTGCTGCGTCTGCGGCTGCAAGCTCTGCCATTCGCTGTTCAAGCTGTATCACATCCTTTCCGTATTCCGTAATCAAAGCCGCTTTTTCCTCTGTTTCCCCGAACAGCAGCACATCCAGCAGATATTCCACATGGTCTTGCTTCTGTAAGGCTTCCACAAACCGGGGATGAAAGACTTCCTCCGGGGAGTGCGGGGCATATTCCTTTCTCCACACTCGGAGTAGGTGGAGATAATCGGCAAGAATACGGAAGCAGCGGTTTTTTGCTTCCTGAAACTGTTCCTCCGGGGATTTCTGCCGGGGCTTTGGCTTTTTTGCTTTTCCCGGCGGTTTCCAGTCCTCATAGGAAAGCCCGAAGTCCTGTGCCAGCTGTACGGCGGCTTCTTTCTTTCCCAGCCCATACAGGGCGGCGGCAAAATCAATCACATCCCCATCCGCACCGCAGCCGAAGCAGTGGTAACGCCGATCCAGCTTCATGCTTGGGGTTTTATCGTTATGGAACGGGCAGCAAGCCATCCCGTTCCGACCTGCATGGATTCCATAATGCTCCGCAGCCTGTCTTGTTGTGACGGACTGCTTCACAGCTTCAAATACATTCAAATCTATCCCTCCTTGAAAAAAGAAAAAAACACCTGACATTCTCTGATTGAAAATGGCAAGTGCCTGTTAAAGTTCCATATCCTGTTGTCTGTGTTTCGCCTGTGCCGGGGCGGTTCTTTGTGCTTTTTTCTCGTCTGCCTTATCCTGCAAGACTTCCTTGATGGGCTGCTTCTTGGGCGGCTCTTTGCTTTCCTCTGTGCCGGGTGTGGCTTTCCGTACCCAGTAGCGGATGTCCCGCAGCTTCTTCAAATCCTCCTGTACCTCGGTCAACGGTATTTTCAGGGCTGCAATTTCTTCCAGAAGCGTTTCCTGCTCCTCTTGCAGTTCCTTTTGGGTGCTGTCCTTATCGTCCGGGTGCTTGGCAAGGTAGGCGGCGGCTTTCGCATACCGGGCAACCTCCGGGTGTTCCTGTTTGAATTTCTCCTTTGTTTTCTTAAAAAATATCTTCTGGTACTTCTCATAGACAGGCTTACATTCCTTGCAGTCTGTCCGGCTGGCAAGAATCCCGTCAATCACTTTGCTGCGGGCTTCCTTTGGCTTCATCTGATTGCGGTAATCTGCGGCTGATTTCCCGGAAGATTCCAGAAATGCTTCTAAGTCCTCCACAGTGGAAAGCCCCTTTTGCCGGAGATAGGACAGGGCTTCGCTGACTGCCTTTAAGTCCTGTGAAGTCCCCCGGTTCTGTCCAGCCCTCGTCCAGTCCTTCCGTTCTTCCTTTCGTATCTCCATATACTTCATCAGCAGATTGGGAAGAAGTGTCGCTTCCTCCGCCGCTTTTTGTGCAAGCAGCTCTTTCCGTTTTTCTCCCAGCTCGGTAATCCAGCCTTTGAGGTTTTGGATAAGCTGCCGGATGGACTTCATCAGGCGGTTGGCGGCTCTGATTTCCCGGTTCAGGTTGCCGATATTCGTCTGGATACCTCGCTTTTCCATCTGCCGGACAGCAGCACCCTCATGGACAGTAGGGATAATATCAAGCCCCTGTCTGGCATAGGAACGCAAGTCCACACGCTCCGGGCGGTCATTGGCTTCCAGATAGCGGTTCTGGATGACCTCCCATTCATGCCGCCAGATTTCACAATACTTCTGGTCGTTCCAGTCCACCGTATCCTCCTTGTGGCTTTTCCACCTGCCGGATGGCAGCTTTATCCGTTCCCCGTTCTCGTCAAGGTCATAAACCTTGCGGCTCTTGGGAAGCCATTTCCCATGTTCGTCCATTGCCCTCATAGTGAGCAGGACATGGGCGTGGGGATTGTGTCCCGGCGGATGGGGGTCATGGATGGCAAAGTCAGCAATCATGCCTTTGGAAACAAACTGCTGTTGACAAAACTCCCGGATGAGGACAGCGTACTGGTCGGGCGGTATCTCTCTTGGGATGGTAAGCACCCACCGCCTTGCAAGCTGGGAGTTCCATTGCTTTTCCACCGCTTCGGCGGCGTTCCATAAGGTATTGCGGTCTGCATACGACCGTGGGGCGTTTGCCGGGAGCAGAATTTCATTGTGGACAATACCACGCTTTTCCGGGTAGTGCTTCACTTGCTGGTCGTATTCACAGAACAGCTTTTCGCCGCTTTGGTAAGCAGCGGCGGCAACCGCAGACTGTCGCTGGCTGCGCTGAACAATCGTGATTTCGTTGTGTGGGCAGGGCATTTCGTGTCCCTCCTTTCGGTAATTGGTGGATGGGGTGGCGTTTTACCACCTCATTTTGGGCAGAAAAAAAGCAGGAGACCTTTTTCAGATTTCCTGCTCGGTGTGCCGCTGTGTGGGCGGCGGGTATTTAGTTGTAAAAGTTCGGGGCAAGTTGACCCGATGTGTGTGGAATAGCAAACTGGGATTTAGAAGTTACTTTTTGACTTCCTTTGTGATTTCAGTTGTCTCTAATTGTACCTGATAAGTGTTTTCTTCTCCGCTCAAATTGGTTGTTTTCAATTCAAACCACAAATTATCAGTCAACTTATCAGCGTCACTATCTCTGAGAATGTCACCAGAAATTTTTCCAATATTTCCAGAAACATCTATTGTCCCACCTGTCTGATCATCAACACCATTAGAAAGCAAAGTTTCTTTTTCACTTCCATTGATATAAATGGTAGTTGAGTATGTGGTAATATCAGCAAAATCGTCTGACATCACTTTCAAATCGCCACCATAGCAAATTTCATCTTTGCCATCTAAAATAATTACACCATTCGACACAGAAATATATTCATTTTCTCCGCTAAATGAATATACCTTTAAGGACTGTTCTTCATTGCTTTCGGAGGAAGTGTTGCACCCTGCAAGCAGAACCGTACAAGCAAGCAACGATAGCATAACTGCCATTATCTTTTTCATAATATCACCATCCCATCAAATTCATATTTGTTGTCATCTTCATTATACTTCACTGCCTATCGAAAAGATAGCATATTTTATGAAACTTGTCGGCTGGGAACAGCCTGCAAGGCAAGGTGTCCCCAGATGGCAAATCTACAAAAGGGTAGCTGGCGGCAGCCAGCGCAGGGGAAGCGTAGCGTCCCCTGTATG
>OIIE01000084.1_pt1 | contig 11478 bp, 9 predicted proteins | sample 1583201 | NCBI WGS metagenome assembly OIIE01 (sample SAMN02674795, study PRJEB24791) | human gut metagenome, SKBSTL041 | isolation source: stool | host: Homo sapiens | place: USA | reverse complement strand
TAAATCCAAAGTATGAGTGTAATCCGGTATCGAAGAACAATTCATTACTCTGAACAAGTGGCAAAGTTAATACTATTTCTTCCGTCCTGAAAATTTCTTGTCCTTTTTAGCCTCCGGGAACACAAAAGTCGTGTTATATTCCCCGTCAAAGGCGACAACAGCATCGAAACTCTTGCCCTGTTTGCTCTTGAACCCTTTGAGCAGCTTGGTATGCCCTTCGGTGAGCAGGTCTTTGATTTCATCGTCGGACAGGGTGCGTCCCGCTTTCAGCCGGAACACGGGCAGTCCGCACTCCGTGTTGTCGCAGCGTACCACCTTGCCGTAGAACCGCATCCTGCCCGTGCCACACTTGGGACACGCGCAGCCGGAGTCACGGCTGCCGAAGAGCTTGTCGCACGAGATCAGTTCGGAGGTTATCTCACGTGTGTACGCCTCTATCTCCTTGCGGAAGGTGTCGTCGGACAGTTCCCCGCGCTCGATACGCGCCAGCTCCTTTTCCCATTCGCCCGTCATGGCAACATCGGCGATGCGCATCGTCTTGACGACGGAATTGAGGGCAAGTCCTTTTTCGGTGGGAACAAGCGACTTCTTGCAGCGTTCCATGTAACCGCGCTTGAAAAGCGTTTCGATGATGGAGGCGCGTGTGGCGGGAGTACCGATGCCACAGTCCTTCATCGCCTGCCGCAGTGCGTCGTCCTCAATTTCCTTGCCCGCCGTTTCCATTGCCGAGAGCAGGGTGGCTTCGGTATGCAGCGGCTTGGGTTTGGTCTTTCCTTCGGTAATGGACGAGCCTTTCGGTGTCAGCGTGTCGCCTTCCTGCCAGCCGGGGATGGTAATTTCCTCTTTTTCCTCGCCATAGACGGCACGCCATCCGGTTTGCTTCACGACGCTGCCTTTTACGGTAAACTCCACTCCGGCACATTCCGCCGTGACAGTGGTCACATCCTTGACGCATTTCTCAGAGAATGCCTCGACCATGCGCCCGGCAATCATCTGATAGATGGTATTGTCCTCTTTGGAGAGGAAGAGCGGTTTCTCACCCGTGACGAGCAGGGCATGGTGGTCTGTCACCTTGCCGTCGTCCACGCTGCGGCGTGTCGGGGCGGCTTTTGCCCGCACCTTGTCTTTCCATTCGGGCTGTGTGCCGATGAAAGCGAGCAGTTTGGGAATTTCGGCAAACACGTCTTCGGGGATGTAGCGGCTTCCCGTTCTCGGATAGGTTATCAACTTCTTTTCGTAGAGTTTCTGCGCGATTTCAAGCGTCTGTTCCGCCGTGAAGCCGTGCTTGGCGTTGGCTTCTTTCTGGAGCGTGGTCAGGTCGTAGAGCAAGGGAGTTTCCTCCGTCTTCTCCTTGCGCTCGGCTTTCGTGACAGTGGCGCAACCTGCCGCCTTTACCTTATTATATAGTTCCATCGCCGGTTCTTTCTCTTTCCATTTCTCGGAGGATGAGAATTTCACGACTTCGCCGTCGCAACCGTCCGTTGCGATATGGAGCTGCCAGAATGCTTCGGACGTAAAGCGGCGGTTCTCCCAGTAGCGTTCACATACCATAGCCAACGTTGGTGTCTGCACCCGCCCCACGGAATACGTGCCGTGTCCGGCGGCGATGGATAACGCCTGTGTGCCGTTGATGCCCACGAGCCAGTCGGATTCGCTCCGCGCTTTGGCGGCGAGGTAGAGGTTGTCGTATTTGCTGCCGTCTTCGAGTTTCCGCAGTCCCTCGCGGATAGCTTTGTCGGTGAGAGAGCTGATCCACAGGCGCACGAAAGGAGTGGTGCAACCCGTATAGTGGTAGAGGTAGCGGAAGATAAGCTCTCCCTCGCGTCCGGCATCGGTCGCCACGATGATATGTTCGCTTGTGTCGAACAGTCTTTTGATGACTTTTATCTGCGACACCACGCCGCTGTCGGGCTTGTAACCTTTCTCCGTCCTGACCTGACGGGGGACGAGCGTGAATGTGTCGGGAATAATCGGGAGGTTGTCACGGACAAATCCGCGCACGCCGTAGCCGTCGGGCATGGCAAGCTGAACGAGGTGTCCGAATGCCCATGTCACGGCATAACCGCCTCCCTCGAAATATCCTTCCTCTCTCTTTGTCGCGCCCACGATGCGGGCGATTTCACGTGCCACGGAGGGCTTTTCTGCAATGATTGTCTTCATGTCTTCTTCTTTTTTGTTGATACTTTGGATTTTATTTTGGATTCAGTGGCGGACACGGGATTACATTTTCATGCCCTTGCCCGTTTTCTTCTGCGGCTTCTCCTGCTGCTGTTGCTGGCGGGCGTCCTTCGGGTTGGTCTGACCTTTCTGCAACGGCTCTCTCAGATTCTTTGTAGCCTCGTTGGTCTTGCCATCGTTGTTCACCGCCACCTGCGTGCGGCTCTCGTTGGACGGAGCAACCTGCTGTGCATTGTCAGGGTTCGTGTCGTAGCGGTACGGGCGTCCCTTCTCCGGGTTGAACTTGATATACATCGTGGCATGGAAGCCCTGCTTGTCGGTCACGTTCTCCAGCTTCACGGCTTTACCCGCCACATAGTCGGCTTTCTGCTGGTCGGTGAAGCTCACGCCGCTCCATTTGCTGATGGGGCGGATGCTGCCGTCCTCGTTCGTCCACGTGTTGCGGCGTTGCTCCTTCTTGGTCTGTGCGGCATTTTCCCCGCCTTGCGCCTGACTTTTCGAGGTGTCACCTTTGGCTTCCTGCGTCTGTGCGGTACGGGGCGACCTTCCGGTTCCCGGCACGAACTCCACGCCGCGCTGCTCCACGTTCACTTGCAGGGTGGTGACGAACTTTCTGCCGTCGTTGCGCTCGATGAGCTTGTCGCGTACGGGCAGTCCGGCGCGGAGCATGTCCCGCTCCTGCGTGGTGATTTCCGTCTTGCCGATGCGCTCCGGGATGCGCACCCTGCTTGCCGGAATGTCCGTGATTTCATTCGTCTTGCGGTCGATGCTGATGTAGGAGGGGATGATTTCGCCCGTTTCCCTGTCCACAATGTCCACGACCCTGCCGAGGTTGCCCGTTTCGCGGAGGTTCTTCCGGTCATTGTCGGAGAATTTGTGTTCCTTGTACTCATCCAGCTTCTGCTCCTTGCGGATGAAGTGCGGCACGAGGCTGATGTTTCCCTCACCGTCCTTCTTGAAGGAGAGGCGGGCGTCCAGCTCGAATGATTCGCCGCCGAAGGTCGGTTTGACCTTTACCAAGTCGGACTTGCCATAGTTGAGCATCTTCGTAAGGTCGCCGGACTTTTCAAGGTTGTCCCGCTTTACGCCCCATCTGTCCTCCAGCTCCTGCCAGTTGATTTTACTCTCGTCGATGGGCTGGTAGCCACGTTTGCCCTGCATCTGTTCGGATTTGTCCTGTTGCTGTTCTTTCCGTTGTTCCATGTTCTCCTGTTTTTGAGGTTCTTGTTTCTCTGTCTGTTGTGCTGCCATCTCTTCCTGCACCTTCTTCTCATAGTCGGAGGTGTCCACCTTGTGAGGGGCGAGCAGCTCCTTGTTCGCTTCGGGGTCTTTCAGCAGTTGCTTCATCACCTCTAAGAGATTTTCAGCTTGGTCTGCCGCAATGCGGTAGAAACCGAAGCGGCTGGGTTCCTTGCACTGCCGGAAGAAGTTCTTGAAGAAGTTGTCCAGCACGTCGCCATGTCGGTCGAATTGCAGGAAACTCTGCGCGTTCTCCGCTTTTGCGGGGGTGCGCTTGGGTGTGCCGTCCGCGTTCAGCCCGGCTACCACGCTGATCTCGCCTGTCTTCTCGTCACGGACTACCAGCACGTCCTTTTCGTCTTTTTTCTTTGCCATCTGAAAAATGTTTTAATGGGTTATTTATGAAAGAAATTATGGATACGAGCCTTGTAGAAGGCTATATCTTCCTTTTTGAAGTCCTTGATATGGTTGGAAAGGAATGTCAGCACGTCCTCCTCGCTGTAATAGGTCTTCTTGCCCAGCGTCTTGTAGGGCAATGCGCCTACGCTGCGGTAGCGTTGGAGGGTGCGTTTGCTTATCTGGAGCAACATGCACAAATCCTGATTGTCGAAAAGGCGGATGCTTTCCGTGATAGTGGGCTGTTTCCCCTCAGCCTTCATCGCCAGCAGCAGTTCGTCCTGACGGTCGAGCCGTTCCATCAGCTTCTGCATCCAGCCCTCGAAGTTGTTTCGTGTGAGCAGTTCCATGACCTATGTCCTCCTTCCTTTTGGTTTGCCGCCCGTGCGCAGCGTGTGGTTGTGGAACAGGGTGTCTATTGTCCCTTCCTCGTTCCTTACTGTGTTGTCCTCCAATAGCCGCAGTATCTCGGAAAGGCGGTAGCGGCAGCTTCCGCGTACCACCACATACTCGATACGGTGGTCGGTGCGCATACGCTGCATGGTGCGCTTGCTCACGTTGAGCATCTTCGCCGCCTGTGCCGTGTCAAGCAGCTTGTCTTCGGTTTCCCGCTTCCGTTTCTTCTCGTCCCTTGCCTCGCGGATGTACCCTGCGATGTTCGCAATCTGCGCCATCATCTCCTTGTAGGCGGAACTTTCCATTGTTATCACTTTCATGTTCAGTCCTTTCTTTTTGTTTCTGCGACAAAATTCGGCAATAAACAAAAGGGGCTTTAACAACTCACTACGTGACTCACGTAAGATTTTTGCGGAAGATGGCTCCGTAACCCGGTCAAACGGCGCAACAGGCAGCCTTTCAGCGGAAAACGATACGTCTTGTATGCCGTTTCGTTACCTTTGCGGCAAACTCTAAATGACATGAATATGGAAATAGTATCTATCGAGAAAAAGACTTTCGAGATGATGGTGGCGGCATTCGGCGCACTCTCGGAGAAGGTCGCCGCCCTGAGGCGCAAAAGCGACACGGGGCGCATGGAAAGATGGCTCACGGGCGAGGAGGTCTGCGGGCAGTTGAGAATAAGCCCGCGCACGTTGCAGACGCTGCGTGACAGGCGGCTTATCGGCTACTCGCAGATAAACCGCAGGTTCTATTACAAGCCAGAGGAGGTGAAGCGGCTGATACCGCTTGTCGGCACGCTCTATCCGCACGGCAGATGATTTGATTTATTCACCCACTGAATCCGAAGTTATGATGAACGAGAACAACGATGTTTTTACGATGGAAGACGAGCCGATAGCCTCTGTGGTGCAGGATATGCGCAAAGGCTCGAAATGGCTGTCCGCATTTCTGGAAAGCTACCGTCCTCCGCTGGACGGGGAACGTTACCTGACGGACGGCGAGGTGTCGGAACTGCTCCGTGTGAGCCGGCGCACCTTGCAGGAATACCGCAACAACCGCGTGTTGCCCTTCATACTTTTGGGAGGGAAGGTGCTTTACCCGGAAACGGGGCTGCGCGGGGTACTGGAAGCGAACTACCGCAAGCCGCTGGAGTGAGGCGGTTTCATGAAAAAGTAAACGGGTGACACCTTTTGTGGTGCTACCCGTTTACTTGTCTTATGGGGTATGTGCAATCAGCAATACCCGGCTTTTCCGTTCTGTATGAACATCACGTATGTCTGCCGTTTCTCTTGTGAGAGTGCCTTTCCCACCAGCCATGTGCGGAACAGGTGGGTGTTGTAGGTATTCACCCTGAAAGCGACCGGGATGATGATTTCAAGGGCGTACACGTCCGCGTGCAGCCCGTTTTCAAGCTGCATGTAGCGGCACACCTCGTAGTCGTTCAGCACGTCCGACTTGCGGACGGCTCTGATGGCGGCGTTCACTGCCGGGACGGTCGTATGGAACAATCCGGCTATTTCGGTGGCGGTCATCCACACGTCGTTACCGGTTACGCTGACTGCCTTGTCCTCGATGATGATTGTGTCACGTTTCATGGCTTTTCTTTTTAGATGGTGCAACCTGCAAATTCCTCGACGCCGTTCAATCTTGCGGCAAGGTTCTCCATGTCCTGATTGAGCTTCTCTTTGGTTATCTTTGCGTAAATCTGCGTCGTCTTTATGCTCTTGTGTCCGAGCATGGAGCTGACCGTTTCGATGGGAACACCGTTGGAGAGGAATATCGTCGTGGCTGCCGTGTGGCGGCTCTGATGCCACGTGATATGCTTGGTGATGCCGCAACGCTTGGCGACGGCACGGATACCGGCAAGGCACGTGTTATAATGCGGAACGGGAAATATCCTGCCGTCCCCGCACAGTCCCCGGTATTTGCCGATTATGCGGTTGGCGATGTCGAGCAGGCGGATGTTGGACACCACGCCCGTTTTCTGGCGGTTGATGTTTATCCACTCGTGTTCGTCGAAGTAGGTGCGGATATTCTCTTCCGTAAGGTTGCGCATATCCGCGAACGACAGCCCCGTGAAGGCGCAGAACAGGTAGAGGTCGCGGTACAATTCCTGTTTGGCGTTTTTCAGTTTCCCCTCCATCAGCAGGCGGATCTCATCTTTGGTCAGGAAACTGCGTGTTGTTTCCTCCTTCTTGATTTCATACTCGCGGAACGGGTCGCGCGTCAGCCACTCGTTGTTGATGGCGATGAATACCATCGTCCGTAACGGGCAGACGTACAGCCACACGGTATTGGTGCAGCAGTGCTTGTCCGTGCGCAGGAACATCTCGAAGTCGGAGATGAAAGCCGGGGTAAGCTCTTTCAGGGCGATGTCCTTCACATGGTAGCGGATGTCGAGGAACTCTTGCAGGTGCTTGTAAACGATACGGTACTTTTCCAGTGTACCTTTTGCTTTCATGCCTGCTTCCACCTGTTTCTCATAGTCCTCATTGTGACGACGGTACACCTGCATCAGCGTGTGGTAGCGGTGTTCCAGTCCGAGAAAAGCGTTCTTCACCTTCTCAGCCGTGACGAAGTTGTCACGTTCCATGATTTCCTGATAGTGCCTATTGATGCGCACCCGCATCTTGTCAAGCATACGGTTCGTTTCGAGTGCCGCCGCGCTTCTGCCTGTGACACGTCCACCTTTGGTGTCCCACAGTTTCGGATCGACTGTCAGCTTGCAGCTGAACTGCGTCTGGCTGCCGTCCACCGTGATGCGTCCCATGACGGGTACTGTCCCGTCCTTTTTCACTACCTGACGCTTGAGGTAATAGATTACTGAAAATGTACTCTTCATCGTCCTTAATTTTTTGGTTTCAAAATTAGTTGGTGAAGAGTCCGGTGTCGGTACGCAAAACGGGGAGGAACGGAGCAATCTTTTTCCGTAACCGAAATTTTTGCGTGAGTTATCGGTAACTCACTATTCCTTAACGTATTGTTTCGCTATCCGTACCCGTTTGTCGCATTTTCGGGCATGGTTACGAACAAGTAACGTTGCGGCGTCAGGATTTGGCTTCGGCAGGGATTGTAATGGCTTCACGAATTATCGCCACTTCAACTAAAACCCTTGTAACTCAATTCTATCACTATATCTTTCCGCATTTCACTTTTTTGTAGTAACTTTGCTATTCATTATTATACGATCAATCACTTATGCAAACAAACTACGAGCGATACTGTAAAATGTCTTCTTTGGCTCAGATAGGATGGTGGGAAGCGGACTTTTTGGCTGGGCATTATGTCTGCTCTGATTTTCTTTGTGATCTTTTGGGACTGGAAGGAGATACCATCTCTTTCATGGATTTCCAGAATTTGATACGTGAGGATTACCGCGAACAGATAGTACAGGAATTTCGGGCCAATGCAAATATCCATAAAGACTTTTATGAACAAACCTTTCCCATCTGTTTAAAAAATGGTGAAGTTTGGCTGCATACCCGTCTGGCTCTTCGTGAGAAAGGTACCGGAACCAATGGAGGTGACAAATCTTTTGGCGTCATCCAGCGTGTTGAGGCGCCTAAAGAAGTGGAACAGAAAAATACCCTCCGGCGTGTAAACGACCTGTTACGCCGGCAAAACTATATATCACAGTCTTTGCTTCGCTTCCTCCATGATGACGATGTAGATTCTTGTATTATGGAGATATTGAATGACGTGCTGAGCCTCTATCAAGGCGGTCGTGTGTATATCTTTGAGTATAACGAAGACTATACGCATCATAGTTGCACGTATGAAGTCGTTTCGGAAGGTGTTTCCAAAGAGAAAAACAAGCAGCAGTCCATTCCGGTTAATGAAACCCGATGGTGGTGTGAGCAGATTCTATCTGGCAAACCCATCATACTGACTTCCTTGAAACAGTTGCCCGAAGAAGCGGAGAATGAATATAAATTCCTTGACGCTCAAGGTATTTGTTCGTTGATGGTCGCTCCTTTGATGGCAGGTGACCGTGTATGGGGATTTATGGGTATAGATCTGGTCGAATCGTATCGTGAATGGAGCAATGAGGATTTTCAATGGTTCTCTTCATTGGCGAATATCATCAGTATTTGCATCGAATTGCGCAAGGCCAAAGATCGTGTTGTCCGCGAACAGTCTTTTTTAAGCAATCTGTTCCATTTTATGCCGTTAGGTTATATACGGATGTCTGTCGTCCGTGATGAAAACGGTCAGCTTCTTGATTATAAGATAACGGATGTCAACAAGGCCTGTTCCCGCTTCTTTGCCCGACCTGCCGAAACGTATATAGGAGTCTTGGCCTCTGAAATATATCCGGATTTTTCTTCACAGCTCCTCTTTCTGAAAGAAGTGCTGGATAACAATTCATACAGGGAAAAGGATATCTTTTTCCCGCAGACAGAGCTTTATACCCATTGGATAGTTTATTCTCCGGAAAAAGATGAAGTGGTAGGTCTGTTTACAGATTCCACGGAGGCCGTGAAGACCAATAGGGCACTGGACCGTAGTGAGAAGCTTTTTAAGAGTATCTTTGCCAATATCCCGGCAGGAGTGGAAATCTATGATAAGGATGGATTCCTGATTGACCTGAATAATAAGGATCTGGAAATATTCGGTGTAGAAAATAAACAGGATGTGATAGGAGTCAACTTCTTTGAGAATCCGAACGTACCGCAGCATATCCGTGACCGTGTGCGGGATGAAGATTTGGTAGACTTCCGTCTGAATTACTCTTTTGAACGGGCAGAAGGTTATTATCACCCCGATCGTCGGGATACGATAGATATATATACGAAAGTCAGCAAGCTCTATGATAACGAAGGAAACTTTAACGGCTATATCCTGATTAGCATTGATAATACGGAGCAGATTGATGCGATGAACCGTATTCGTGATTTTGAGAATTTCTTCCTGCTCATATCGGATTATGCAAAGGTGGGATATGCCAAGTTGAATCTGCTGAACCGGAAGGGATATGCCATTAAACAATGGTATAAAAATTTAGGTGAAGAAGAGGATACTCCATTGGCGGACGTGGTGGGAGTCTATCGTAATATGCATCCCGAAGACCGTGAACGTATTTTTGATTTCTATCGGGAGGTCAGAAAAGGAAACCGGAAGCACTTTCAGGGAGAAATGCGAATCTACCGTCCCGGCAAGAAGAATGAATGGAACTGGATACGTATGAATGTAGTCGTTACGACATACAATCCGGAGGAAAACGAAGTGGAAATCATCGGTATCAACTATGATATTACCGAACTGAAGGAGACGGAGAAAGAATTGATCCTGGCACGTGACAAAGCCGAAATGATGGACCGTCTCAAAAGTGCTTTCCTTGCTAACATGAGCCACGAAATACGTACTCCTCTGAATGCCATCGTCGGCTTCTCCGACTTGCTCGTCGATACGGAAAATATAGAGGAACGACGGGAGTATATTCAGATTGTGAAGGAGAACAATGACCTGCTTTTACAACTGATTTCGGATATACTCGACCTGTCTAAGATTGAAGCGGGTACATTTGAGTTTACCAACGGAGATGTAGACGTGAATATGCTCTGTGAAGATATTGTCCGCTCCATGCAAATGAAGGTGAAGGAGAATGTCGAACTGATGTTCGATCCGCATCTTGCGGAATGCCGCATTATTAGTGACCGTAACCGACTGCACCAGGTAATCTCCAATTTTGTGAACAATGCGATTAAGTTTACCTCGGAGGGAAGTATCCGTGTGGGATATAAGCAGAAAGGAGAAGAACTGGAGTTCTATGTACAAGATACGGGAGTTGGTATTGACGCAGAGAGTCAGGCACATATTTTTGAACGTTTTGTGAAGTTGAACTCCTTTGTACACGGCACGGGCCTGGGGCTCTCCATCTGCCAAAGTATTGTGGAACAAATGGGCGGAAAGATAGGGGTGGAATCCGAACCGGGAAAGGGTTCGCGTTTTTGGTTTAGCCTTCCCTGTTTTGTGGTGATGTCGGAAGAATAGACAAGAATGATGGGGCTGACTAAAAAGTCAGCCCCAAAGAGTCGGTTTCTTATATTCCGAATGATAGTTTATCGATAGACTGATATACGATACTTGCAATACCCAGTCCGATGATGCCCAGTGTGCAGAGCGCCAGTCCCCACTTTGTACAGCGGTCGCTGCGGAAAGTCGGAATCGGGTTATCGGAAGGCATGATATACATTGCTTTTACAATCAGCAGATAGTAGTACAATGAAATCACGGTATTAACCAGTGCAATGAATACCAGCAAGTGGAAGCCCGCTTCGAAAGCTGCCATGAAAATAAAGAACTTCGAGAAGAATCCGGCAAACGGAGGAATACCTGCCAGTGAGAACAGCGAAATAGTCATCAGAAAAGCCATTTTCGGGTTCGTTTTGTAGAGTCCCGCATAATCTTCGAGGGTAAACTTCTGACTGCGTAATGCTACGATAGTGATGACGGCAAATACTCCGAGATTGGCAGCGGCATATACAAGTATGTAATATACCATGGCGGTCATTCCCTGTGCCGTTCCTCCGATTACACCCAGCATGATATATCCTGCCTGCGAAATACTGGAGAACGCCATCAGACGCTTCAGATTCTGCTGGCGGATAGCGAATATATTGGCGATGGTGATAGAAGCGATAGTCACCCAGTAAAGTACTTCTTGCCAGTCATGTATCATCGGTGCGAATACTTTGATCAGAATTGCCATCAGCACAAATGCTGCCGAACCTTTGGAGATAACACTCAGATAGGCGGTAACCGTACTCGGTGCACCTTCGTAAACGTCTGCCGTCCATAAATGGAACGGAACCAGAGAGAGCTTGAACGCCATACCGGTAAAGAAGAATACAAAAGCCATGATTTGCAACGGATTTCCATCGATATGAGCAGGAAGATCATCGAAATACAGTGTTCCTGCGGAACCGTAAATCATTGACAGACCAAACAGTAACAGTGCGCTGGAGAAAAGTGCGGTAAGGATATACTTGGCACCGGCTTCAGCGGAGTTATGGCGGTATTTGTCGAAAGCGATCAAGGCTGCCATCGGGATGGAAGCTGTCTCCAGTCCGATGAAGAACATCAGGAAGTGTCCGGCGGAAATCATGAGATACATACCGAACAGGGTGGAGAGTGTAAGTACATAGAACTCACCTTGCTTGAATGAAGTATCGTCGCGTTTCATCCATTCGTGTGCCATCAGGAAAACAATCAGCGTGCCTATGTTCAGGATTGATTTGACAACCGTGTGCATGGGTACATAGT
>OIIE01000059.1_pt1 | contig 13148 bp, 12 predicted proteins | sample 1583201 | NCBI WGS metagenome assembly OIIE01 (sample SAMN02674795, study PRJEB24791) | human gut metagenome, SKBSTL041 | isolation source: stool | host: Homo sapiens | place: USA | reverse complement strand
CTCGCAGTTTGAAAAAATCCCCATCAGCCATGAGCGCCAGGAGCGGCTCCTTCAGGAGCAGATCGACGAGATCACTGAAGGCATTTCCGAGGTGAAGTACAGCGGCGGTGAGCGTTTCACGGTCAAGCAGTTGGAACGCACCAAGAAGTCCCTGGAAGCCCGGCTGGAGAAATTGCAGGCCGAGAGCCGCAAGGACGATGTGGTAACATTCGAGCAGTTGGGTGTGGACCGCCTGTTCGTCGATGAGGCGCATAACTATAAAAACCTGTTTTTATACACCAAGATGCGGAATGTGGCAGGTCTCTCCACAAGCGATGCCCAAAAGTCCAGCGATATGTTTGCAAAGTGTCGCTATATGGATGAACTGACCGGAAACCGTGGTGTGATTTTCGCCACTGGCACCCCCGTATCGAACAGCATGACCGAACTTTACACCATGCAGCGGTATCTCCAGTATGACCGCCTGCAAGAGCTGAACATGACCCACTTCGACTGCTGGGCTTCCCGATTTGGGGAGACCGTCACAGCATTGGAGCTGGCACCGGAAGGCACCGGCTACCGGGCAAGAACGAGATTCAGCAAGTTCTTTAACCTGCCGGAGCTGATGAACCTGTTCAAAGAAGTGGCCGACATTAAGACTGCCGACCAGCTGAATCTGCCTACCCCGGAAGTGGAATACCACAACATCGTGGCGCAGCCTACCGAACATCAGCAGGAAATGGTCAAGGCCCTTTCGGAGCGCGCATCGCTGGTACACAGCGGAACCGTTGACCCGTCCCAGGACAATATGCTCAAGATTACCTCGGATGGCCGCAAGCTGGGGCTTGACCAGAGGATCGTCAACCAGATGCTGCCGGACGAACCCGGAACAAAGGTCAATCAATGCGTAGAGAACATCATGCAGATCTGGCGGGATGGCGAAGCTGACAAGCTGACCCAGCTGGTGTTCTGCGACATTTCTACCCCGCAGGCAAAAACTCCTGTAAGCAAGGCGGCGAAAACGCTGGATAATCCACTGCTTCACGCACTGGAAGGCGCTGTGCCTCTGCCGGAGCAGGAACCGGCCTTTACGGTATATGACGATATTCGTCAGAAACTCATTGCCCAGGGGATGCCTGCCGACCAGATCGCTTTTATCCATGAAGCCAATACCGAAGTGCGAAAAAAGGAGCTGTTCTCTAAAGTCCGTACCGGTCAGGTGCGTGTGCTTATGGGCAGCACCGCCAAGATGGGCGCAGGCACCAATGTGCAGGACCGTCTGGTGGCACTTCATGACCTGGACTGTCCGTGGAGACCGGGAGACCTTGCCCAGCGCAAGGGCCGTATCGAGCGCCAGGGTAACCAGAATCCTCTTGTCCATGTGTACCGCTATGTGACCGAAGGAACCTTTGACGCATACCTCTGGCAGACGGTGGAGAATAAGCAAAAATTCATCAGTCAGATCATGACTTCTAAATCGCCGGTGCGCTCCTGCGATGATGTGGACGAAACAGCACTTTCCTTTGCCGAGATCAAGGCTCTGTGTGCCGGAGATCCCCGCATCAAGGAGCGTATGGATTTGGATGTGGAGGTATCCCGCCTGAAGCTGATGAAAGCCGACCACCAGAGCAAGCAATATCGTCTGGAGGACCAGCTGCTCAAATACTTCCCGGAGGAGATTGAAAAGCACAAGGGCTTTATCAAGGGCTTTGAATCTGATCTGGAGGTTTTGGCAGCTCACCCGCACCCGGAGGACGGTTTTGCTGGTATGGAAATCCGCGGCGATCTGCTGACCGATAAGGAGAACGCCGGCGCAGCCCTTTTGGATGCCTGCAAGGAGGTCAAAACCTCCGATCCGGTGCAGATTGGCAGCTACCGGGGCTATGCCATATCCGTGGAATTTTCCGCTTGGAAACAGGAGTATGCGCTCCTGCTGAAAGGACAGATGACCCACCGGGCAACCCTTGGTACAGACCCTCGCGGAAATCTTACCCGTATCGACAATGCCCTCGCCCAGATGCCCCAGCGTCTGGAGGCGGCAAAGGCCCAGCTGGATAACCTCTATCAGCAGCAGGCTGCCGCAAAGGAGGAAGTCGGAAAGCCATTCCTTTATGAAGAAGAACTGCGAAGCAAAAATGCCCGTCTGGTGGAGCTGGATACTTTGCTCAACATCGACGGAAAGGGACAGGCACACGCCGAGGCTGTTGTTGCCAAAAGCACACGGACTTCGGTGCTGGACAGCCTGAAGCGTCCGGCGACGCCCCGCAGTACAGACAAGAAACCAAAACAGCATGAGGAGGTGCGATAACATGAATACCAATAATCTGAATACGGCCCTTTATGAAAAGATGGCCACTGAGCAGGAAAAATATAGGGACTGGCTGAAAAGCCAGCCCCCGGAAGAAATCCTACACCACACCTATGAATATACTGTCCGTGAGGATATTGTGATGGCGATGGAGGAGCTGGAGTTGACCGACACCCAGGCTCAGGCACTTTTGGAATCTCCCTCTCCGTTGGCGGATGTGTACCGCTATTTTGAAAAGCTGGAGACCGGCTATATGGATGTGATCCGGGACAGCATTGAAAGCCGAGCCAATGAGGTATGCAGAGAACCAGAAGAACTTAATCCTATGGTAGTTTATCTTCATTCTGCTTCATACTCGACTAAGCATGGAGAAACAGACGCATATTGGCTGTCTGACCAGGCGAATTTTTCCTGTAAAGTTGCCATTGAGCAGGCAATCAGCACCCACTACGGAGACAACCGACTGGATACCGCTTCTGCGGTGCAGGAGGTCATGGAGAAATTCGGACCGGAGCGAATGAACTTTATTCTCGCCAATACCATTCAGCATAAGGATGCAGATGGGCGGATCTCCCGTGACAACAAAGCATGGGCAAAGACCATTCCTATGCCGGAGGACAAAGAATCGTTTCGCCGCAATGCTTATCTGGTAGTAGATCAGGTCAATCCGGGACTTGTAGACCTGTTTACAAGACAGGCTCGAAAGACCGTTCAGGAGAAAGAAAAAGGCTCTGTCCTGCAAAAGCTCAAACAGGAGCTACCTGCCCATAAGCCTGCCGCCCCGAAGAAACAGGGTCCGGAGAGATAACCATGGCAAAGCGCAAGAGGGATATGCAATTAAACTTTAGAGTTTCATCGGAGGAGCTTGCTGTAATTGAGCAAAAAATGTCTCAGCTTGGAACCTCAAACCGTGAAGCCTATCTAAGAAAAATGGCACTGGATGGGTATGTGGTCAAGCTGGAACTGCCGGAGCTAAAGGAACTGGTCTCCCTGATGCGCCGAAGCAGCAATAATTTGAATCAGCTGACCCGTAAAGTGCATGAGACAGGGCGGGCTTATGATGCTGACTTGGAGGATATATCCCAGCGGCAGGAACAGTTATGGGAGGGTGTGAAGGAAATCCTTACCCAACTTTCCAAACTTTCATAACAGGGATAGATACTCCATTTGCGGAGGGAGGAACGGCGTTTCTTCGCCGCACCTTCCTCCGCTTTTTCTTTTTGTCTGTATCCTTGTCTTTTGCCTGTCCGCACCGGATAATATGAGTAGAATAAGAAGCGTAGCAAAGGAGTGAAAACAGATGCTGACCTTTGAAAAGGTGCTGGAGATTTTTGCGGATTACCTGACCGCAGACGAGACCATAGAAGTTTATATCAGCCGCCATGGATGTGTAAGAGTTGAATTTGATCAAGATTTTCACTATTGCTCTGGCGAGGTGTGCCATACTCCCAAGGAACTGTTCAATCTCTTAGCTGATGATTACCGGACTTATCTGGAGATTGAACTGACCAAAGGAAAACGGGAAGTGACGGAAGATGATGAGAGAGAAGCGGATGCCCTGTGCAAACGGCATCTGGAGCGTTGGAAGGAGGAACAGGAATGAAGATTTTGAAATGTCTGCTGATGATCGTAACTGCACCGGTCGTTTTGGTGTTGACGCTTTTTGTCTGGCTCTGCACGGGGCTGATCTACATATCCGGTCTGGTGCTTGGTCTACTAAGCACGGTAATTGCTCTGCTTGGCGTGGCTGTGCTGATTACCTATTCCCCGCAGAATGGTGTGATTTTGCTGGTTATGGCATTTTTGATTAGCCCGATGGGATTGCCGCTGGCTGCAATCTGGCTGTTGGGCAAGGTGCAGAGTTTGAAATTTGCGATCCAGGATTGGGCGTATGGGTAAATGATGTGAATATAATTTGGAATGAAAAAGAAGCAGGACAATGGGAGATGAGACCCAATGCCCTGCTTCTCTGTTTATTCGGAACGAACTGTAATATATTTTTGTTTTCGACTGTTTGGCTTATCTGGAATAGTCATTTTAAGCTGGCCACTTGCCAGTAGAGGATTCAAATATTTTCTTGTAAAATAAGTGAGATTTCGATAACCAATAAACGAGCAAATTTCTTGTTTGCTTTTTTCTGTTATACAAAAATCCAAGACTGCGTGTAGGATGTCCTGTGATTTATCTTGATCACTAACTTGGTCACAATCTTGGTCACTGACTAAGTCTTTCTGACTAAGATGGTAATTCACATTTTTCAAAATAACTCTGAAATCTGTCGCTGTTGAGGAAAATTCAGGCTTATATGCCGCTGTGTATCCAGGCAGCTTTTCAGTTTCACTGACGATTTTGCGCAGACCACTTCCACGGCGTTCCATGTACTTCATGCGGTGGAACAGGTCAGCAATCACAGGGTTTCGTCGCATCGAACGAATACTGTAAATATCGTATTCCTGAATTGAGCCGCCACCAAACATACCGCCAGGAGATGTGATTTCTACCCGATCATCAAACATATCAATATGGATTTCGCTGCCAAGCACAATATAATCACGATGGATAAGCGCATTGACAAGAGCCTCTGTCACAGCTCGTTCCGCATAATCCGGCTTGTCTACACGATACTGTGCCTTTTTGACAAAACGGACTTTGGAATTATTGCGAATAAATTCACTGCCGCTGTTCAGTAAATAAATCAAATTTCCCTCGTATTCTTTATCGTCCAGCGCATCATCAAAGATAGAGCCTTTTTCCAAGCCATTCCACCGGGTACAGAACATACGGGAGTTATAAACTGTGTGCTGATCAGTCATGAGCTTTCCGGCATTGGTCAAGACCCCATTTTTGTCAGCCAAACCGAAGGAGACATAATCGGATGGCTCAAAGCGGAGACCAGTCCGTTCCAGATAGGTTGCTTCCAGAAGTGTAAAGCTGTAATCTTTTTTTACCGCATCTGTTGTTAGGGTATCAAAGGACTGATTGGTTCCCTTTAAGATCAATTCATTCACAATGTAATCCGGGGCAATTACGCTTTCATTTCCAACACGGATATATGCTTCCATCACGCCGTCTGCCTTGTAATAATATGGGGTGCTACGGCCGGGAGAAACCTCCAGAGCTAATAGATTTTTACCATCTTCCTGTAATGGTTTTAAGATAAACTGAGGTAATGGTGTGATTCGTTCTTTGATTAAGCGGCTGATCACCTCAGCATCCTTTTGAACATCGGACAAGCCAATAGGTTTCCGGTCATCAGAGATTCCGAAAAACAGAGTGCCGCCGATTCCATTGGAAAAGGCACTGACACTTTTTAACCAGCTTTTTGGCTTTTTTATTTCGAGAGCAACTTTGAAATCACATTCTGTTGCCTCAGCAATGAGCTGTTCTATCATAGAAATCCCTCCTTTGAGGTTGTAGAATATTCTTTTTTATTATACCCAGCGGAGAAAGTTATTGCAACGATAGAAGCAAAGAGTTCAGCGAAAACAAAAATATTTATGAGAGGAGAGCCTTCTATTATGGCAACTACAAGAATCATGCCGCTTCATGTCGGCAAAGGCCGCACAGAGAGTCGGGCGATCAGTGACATCATCGACTATGTGGCCAATCCAAAGAAAACAGATAACGGCAGGCTCATTACCGGCTATGCGTGTGACAGCCGGACTGCGGATGCGGAGTTCCTTCTGGCAAAGCGGCAGTACATTGCCGCTACCGGACGAGTGCGTGGTACAGATGATGTGATTGCCTATCATGTGCGCCAGTCCTTCCGCCCCGGTGAGATTACCCCGGAAGAAGCCAACCGGCTGGGAGTGGAATTTGCCAGGAGATTCACAAAAGAGAATCATGCTTTTGTGGTCTGCACTCACATAGACAAGTCGCACATTCATAATCACATTATCTGGTCATCGGTCAGCTTAGAATATGACCGGAAGTTCCGAAACTTTTGGGGCAGCACCAAGGCGGTTCGTCGGCTAAGTGACACCATCTGTATTGAGAATGAACTGTCCATTGTAGAGAATCCGAAACCTCACGGAAAGAGCTATAACAAATGGCTGGGCGATCAGGCAAAGCCCTCTCACCGAGAGCTGCTTCGTGTGGCGATTGACAACGCATTATCACAAAGTCCTGCTGACTTTGAAGAACTGCTGAAGCTGTTGCAAGAGTATGGTTGTGAAGTCTCAAAGCGCGGAAAATCGTATCGACTGAAGCTCTCTGGTTGGGAGAAAGCCGCCCGCATGGACAGTCTGGGCGAAGGATATGGATTGGAAGATTTGCGGGCAGTTCTCTTAGGGAAGAAAGCACATACCCCGCGAAAGAAAACAGTCACACAGGCAGAGCCGCCGAAGGTCAATCTGCTGGTGGACATTCAGGCAAAATTGCAGGCTGGAAAAGGTGCTGGCTATGCTCGATGGGCTAAAGTTTTTAATCTGAAACAAATGGCGCAGACCATGAATTACCTGTCAGAGAACAATCTGCTGGAGTATGCGGTTTTGGAAGAAAAGGCTGCGGCTGCCACGGCACATCACAATGAGCTTTCGGCGCAGATCAAAGCGGCTGAAAAGCGCATGGCAGAGATTGCTGTTCTGCGTACTCACATCGTAAATTATGCCAAGACCCGTGAGGTCTATGTGGCATACCGCAAGGCGGGCTACTCTAAGAAATTCCGGGAGGAACATGAGGAAGAAATTCTGCTCCACCAGGCTGCTAAGAATGCCTTTGATGAGATGGGCGTCAAGAAGCTGCCCAAGGTCAAAGAGTTGCAGACGGAGTACGCGAAATTGCTGGAAGAAAAGAAAAAGACCTATGCCGAGTACCGGCGTTCCCGTGAGGAAATGCGGGAGCTTTTGACGGTAAAGGCCAATGTTGATCGAGTGCTGAAAATGGAGGTAGAACAGGATGTTGAAAAAGAAAAAGACCACGGCCAGCGGTAAGCTGGTCCTGGTCAAAAGCGTTCGCAGAACGCGCAGCCACAGAATGAAATTCTGTGTTCAAAGGGGCTTGGGGGCGCTGCCCTCAACAAGCAAGCGGAGAGGAAAATCACGGAGGGATTTTCTTCTCTGCGGGCCTGTGTGTATTAACACAGGCATTGCTTGCCTCTTTTCTCCGAAAATGAAAAGAGCCAGTGAGAGAATCGTTAAATTTCACTCACTGGCTCAATTCGTTTCAAATTTCTCGGACAACTCTGTCAGTTCTTTCACCGTTTCCTGGGTGTGATGCAGCAGGGTGTCACGCATTTCTGGCGGACAGCTGGAATAAAGCATTTTCATCTGATTGACACCTTCATCCTCCAGAGAAACATCTGGATTTATAAGTGTATCTAAAGAGATGTGCAGGACCTTTGCCAATGCTCTTAAAATTAAATAAGAAGGATTCATTTTCCCCTTTTCGATATTGGCGATTTGCTTTACAGAAACATGGCTCAGATCCGCAAGCTCCTGCTGTGTCAGGTCTTTTTTCTTTCGGGCTTCCCGCATTTTTTGCCCCAAAGCAGTCAAATCATCAATCGGCATAATCACTCACCTCAAGTATATTCTATCGTGCCGATTTACGCAAAGGAATAACCTTATTATGCCTGATAAGCGGTATGATTATACTGATTTTATAAGGCGATGAACGGAGACAACATTGTATTGCTTGAGATAAGAAACTATAATAAATAGGGAAACAGGAAATGGAGAGTAGCACTTCTTAGAGTAAAACGCAAATGTATTTGTGAACATATCAGCAATCTTGAGAAGCGACGAGGTATTTGGATAATTTGTCAAATGAAGAAAAACAGTTGCTGTTGGACAGAACTTTCTTACATATATAGGAAATTATACGCTTCATCATAAATTCAAAAAACTATGTTATCCTATAAATTGGAGGTGGAACAATGCAGAAGATTTTAATTGTCGAAGATGATAATCTTTTGAATAAAACGCTTACTTATAATTTGGAATTGGACGGTTACACAATAACTTCTGTTCTGAATGCAAGGACAGCCGCTGAATCATTAAAAACAAACATTTTTGATTTGGTATTGCTGGATATAAATTTACCAGACGGAAATGGTTATGACCTATGCCGTCTTATCAAGCCAGAGCATCCTGATACAGTAGTTATATTTCTAACTGCCAACGATCAGGAAAGCAATCAGATACGGGGATATGAAGCTGGTGCAGTGGATTATATCACGAAACCTTTTTCGATTAGTGCTTTGCAGCGAAAAATCAAAGCCATGTTCGCTATGTTGGAGCATCACAAACCAGCTAAGGATATTTACGAGGATGGTAGCTTGTTTCTGGATTTTTCGGAACAATTTGCAAGTTTGAACGGGAAACCATTAGCACTTTCTGCGATGGAATATAAAATGTTGAACCTATTTCTTAAAAATCCGAAGCAGGTACTTACTCGCCAACAATTTTTAGAAAAACTGTGGGATGTTGATGAAAAATATGTAGATGAACATACCCTTACTACTTCTATCAGCCGTATTCGCAGTAAGATTGAAGCGGATGGCGACACATATATCAAAACGGTTTATGGTATGGGGTATCAATGGACAGGAGGCGAAAAGAAATGAATCTGAATAACCTTTCTGCTAAGAAAATTTGTAGACTGGTTAGTGCTGGCATGGTTTTCTCTATGCTGGTAATTACCGGGATTCTCGGCGGTATAATGCAGGATATACGAATTTTTATAGTGGGTGGAACATTGACACTCTGTGCGTTTTTCTGGATTTGGCTATTGGTGCTGATTTTTGGAAAACGCCTTTCTCATTTTACTTCTAATTTGTGCCGGACGCTGGACAACATGATTGATGGAAACGAGGAATTACAAAAGTCAAATGATAGTGAAACTCTTTTTGCCCGTATCAACCACCGCTTAATTCGGTTGTATGAGATTATGCAGAAAAACCGGCACAAGGTAGACATGGAACGACAGGAGCTTCAAATGCTGATTTCTGATATTTCACATCAAGTTAAAACGCCTGTCAGCAATTTGCAAATGGTAACGGACACACTTTTAACAAAGCCTGTTTCAGAAGAAGAACGGATGGACTTTTTACAAGGCATACGTAGTCAGACTGATAAACTGGATTTTCTGTTCCAAGCACTGGTTAAAACGTCCCGGTTGGAAACCGGAGCAATACGATTAGAAAAGAAAGACAGCAGCTTATTCCATACGCTTGCACAAGCCATGAGCAGTATTGTATATGCCGCAGAGAAAAAAGAAATTGCTGTATCCGTGGATTGCCCGGAAAATTTGATAATCTCCCATGACAGCAAGTGGACAAGCGAAGCCCTTTTCAATCTGCTGGACAATGCAGTAAAATACACTCCGTCAGGTGGAAAGATTTCTGTATCAGTGGTTCAGTGGGAAATGTACGTAGAGGTCAAAGTGACCGACACCGGCAAGGGCATTTCAGAAAGCAATCAGGCTGCCATCTTCCGGCGCTTCTATCGTGAGGAAGAAGTACACGATCAACAGGGTGTGGGAATAGGTTTGTATTTGGCTCGTGAGATTGTAACAAGGCAAGGGGGCTATATCAAGGTTGTTTCAGAGCTGAGGCAAGGCTCAGAATTTTCTATTATGCTTCCTGTAAGGTAAGATATAACCACTTTTTTTGAAATGTCCGAGCGTTGTAACATTTCACCCCGATTTTCAATGAAATTTTTTGGCCGCTGTAACATTTCGCGGACATTTGGGTTTTACAATACCCTTATCAACAGGCAGAAAGCCTTGAAAGGAGTTTTGAGTATGAGCGTTTTGCAGACGATTGATCTGAAAAAGTATTACGGTACAGAGCCGAACATCACCCGCGCCCTTGACGGCGTGAACTTCTCCGTGGAGGACGGCGAATTTGTGGCCGTTGTGGGAACCTCCGGCAGCGGCAAGTCTACCCTGCTTCACATGATGGGCGGGCTGGACACTCCCACCAGCGGAACCGTGATTGTCCGGGACAAAGAGCTGTCGAAAATGAACGACGAACAGCTCACCATCTTCCGCCGCCGCAACATCGGTTTTATCTTCCAGAACTATAACCTTGTTCCCATTCTGAATGTGCATGAGAACATCGTCCTGCCGGTGGAGCTGGACGGGGACACGGTGGATCAGAAGTTTTTGGACGAGATCGTTCACCTGCTGGGGCTGGAAGATAAACTGAAAAATATGCCGAATAATCTTTCCGGCGGCCAGCAGCAGCGTGTGGCGATTGCCCGCGCCTTGATTACCAAACCGGCTATTGTGCTGGCCGACGAGCCGACCGGCAACCTTGACAGCAAGACCAGCGCCGAGGTGCTGGGGCTTATCAAGCGTACCAGTGCGGAGTTCCGGCAAACTGTCGTGATGATTACCCACAACAACGATATTGCCCGCCTTGCAGATCGGATTGTCCGCATTGAGGACGGAAAGATTGTGGAATAAGGAGGTGGCAGGCTATGACATGGCCTTTTGAAAATGATACCAGCGCTATTACAAAGAAGCTGGCAAAGAAAAGTTTGCAAAGCGAGAAGCGCCGGAATCTGATGGTGGTGATCGCTGTTGCGCTGGCATCCTGTCTGATTTGTTTTTCGATTGTGATGGCTTTGTCTACCCGGCAGATAGAGAAAAATCATGTGGAGGATACCTATGAGGCGGTCTATACCAGGATTACCGAAGAAGATGTGTCCACCCTGAAGGGGCTGGATGACTTCTCAAGGGTAGGAGAGTATTATATGCTGGCTGTGGAACCTGCCAAGCAGGGATATAACGCCTCCTACATTTATTGTGATGAGGAAACGATGTATATTGCCCGTGACCAAATGAAGCTGCTGGAGGGCCGTCTGCCCCAAAAGGAGGATGAGGTGGCGGTGAGCCGTTATTTCCTTTCCAACTACGGTGCAGATGCCGGGATTGGTGAAAAGGTTATGCTGAACAGCGAGAGTTTTCACGGAGAATATACGGTAACTGGCATTCTGGAAGGCTATAAAGAAAAAGAGGTAAATGGATCTTCCATCCTTCTTTCCAAAGAAGCCCTGAAAGGATGGAGCGGCTATGATCCCGCTGATTATCGTGCCTATGTACATTTTAAGAATGAGCAGCAAATGGATGAAACAGAGCTGACTGCCCGCAGCCGGGAGATTGCCAAGGAATATCAGCTGGAAATGCCGATCATGAACCTCAGCTATATGAAATTCTATAAGCAGCCTGTGAATGTCAGTATGCTTGCGCTGGTTGCTGGAATCGCAGTTCTGGTCATCATCGGAGGGTATGTTGTGATACAAAGTATCTTCCAAATCTCTATCAATGACAAAATCCAAAGCTATGGACAACTGCGGACTATCGGCACAACGCCAAAGCAGATCCGCCGTATTGTCAAAAAAGAAGGCTGTTTCTTAGGATGGGCTGGCATTGGAATCGGTATTTTGCTGGGATGTGCAGTCGGGTTTGCGCTGTTTTCCCGTGGATTCAATCTGTCATTTTATGCTGCCGCGATTGTTTTGACTGCACTGCTTAGCTGGTTTATGGTATCCATTGCAATCCGCAAACCGGTAAAGATTGCCGCAGGTATCTCTCCTATTGAAGCAGTTCGTTTTACTGGCAATCAGAGCGGAAAGTCCCATGCGCATAAGAAGAATATGCGGTTAAATCCTCTCTCCATGGGAATTGCAAATTTCAGGCGTGACCGCAAAAAGACGATCAGTATTGTGGCTTCCCTGAGTCTGGGCGGGGTGATCCTTTTGGTGACAGCGTCTATTCTTTTGGTTCGTTCGCCAGAGCGGATCGCAAGACAGTTTTTCCCGGATGGGGATTATAAAATCTATATCAATTCTGAAAAAACAGAATATGAGGTGATGTCGAAAGGAAATCCTTTGAATGAAGCGCTTCGGCAGGAGGTGCTGGCCGTAGACGGCGTAACAGATGTGATAGAGAGCCGGCAGGCAATCCATGTGCGGTTTGAAAATGAGGAAAGTTCTTCTGGCGGAATGTGCGATCTGTTGAGTGATCGAAATAGGGACCAAATGCAAGCGGCACTTGTGTCGGGGACTCTACCGCAGGATTCCCATAGTATTGCACTTGATATGGACTATGCAGAAGATATGATTGGTGTAGATGTAGGATCGATTATAGAACTTTCCATAGGGGAGCAGGTGATTCCTGTCACTGTTTCAGGTCTGTTCACGGACAATAAGCTGAAAAATGGTCATGGCACTCTGGCATTGGACAACACCTGCATGGTTGCAACCAAAGAGTTATTTCAGGAAGCACTGCCTATGATCGATTGTTTTGATTATTCCTGGAGCATTGTCAGCGATCCCCAAAAGGCGGAGCAGATTGAAAACAATCTGAGTGCGATCATTTCTTCCAATCCCGACCTTGAACTGGATACCATTGGGATACATAAGGATTATGAGGAAATGGAAAACAGGGTCGTTTTTGGAGGATTTCAGGCGTTGTCGTGGCTGGTATTCCTCTTTGGCGTGGTCAACCTCATCAACACCACCCTCTCCAACCAGATGTCCAGAAAGAGGGAAAACAGTGTCTTTCGCGCCATCGGTCTGACTAGAAAGCAGCTCTGCCAAATGACTATCTATGAGGGGATTTGCTATGCGTTTTCTGCTGCGCTGGCAACTCTGGCAGTCGGCCTCCCGATTGCAGTGTTAGCTGCGCGAAAATTCAGTGAAATGACTTTCGATGGAGTGATTATGCCATATTCCTTCCCCTTCCTGCAAATGGGTCTGTTTGTTCTGGTGCTGTTTGGCTTAGAGGTTATTCTGTCCTTCTGGACAATGCGCAGACAGAAAAATCAATCGCTTGTGGAAGAAATGCGAGCAATGGAATGAACTTTTGAGATCGGCGGGGCGGCGTGTGCTGCCCCGCTTTTTTCGCCATTTTC
>OIIE01000045.1_pt1 | contig 14300 bp, 8 predicted proteins | sample 1583201 | NCBI WGS metagenome assembly OIIE01 (sample SAMN02674795, study PRJEB24791) | human gut metagenome, SKBSTL041 | isolation source: stool | host: Homo sapiens | place: USA | reverse complement strand
GATATACTCCAATAAGAACTCCGGTATTATATTCTAATGGCTATGTACCTGCCGTCGGTACGGGTAATAAGACTAACCCATGGGTAGCGGCTACCCAAACAGGTTTTAATGAGAATTGGAAAAATACTATTCAAACTAATGTAACATTGGAGCAGAAACTAGACTTCATTACTAAAAATCTGAAATTTGTAGGACGTTTTGGATATGACACATATAATGATAATACTATCAAACGTCATAAATGGCCGGAACAATGGCTTGCGGAACGAGCTCGCAATGAAGAGGGTGAATTAGTATTTAAAAAGATTTCCGGTGCAGGAAATATGGCACAGGAGAGTAGTTCAAGTGGAAATCGTCGTGAATTCTTAGATTTGACGTTAAATTGGAACAGAGCGTTTAAAGCACATCATCCTAGCGCGACATTGAAATATACCCAAGATGCTTTTGTTAAAACGGTTGCTTTGGGAGATGATTTAAAAGAGGGAGTGAGTAGACGAAATCAGGCTTTGGCAGGGCGCTTTGCTTATAATTATAACTATCGATATTTTGTTGACTTCAATTTTGGTTACAACGGTTCGGAAAATTTTGCGAAAGGACATCGTTTTGGCTTTTTTCCCGCATATTCTCTGGCATGGAATATTGCAGAAGAGAAAATAATAAAAAAGCATCTGAAATGGATGAATATGTTTAAGGTTCGTTATTCTTATGGTAAGGTCGGTAATGATAATGTAGGAACCCGTTTCCCATATCTTTATTCAATTGCCGATAACTATAAAGAAAATGATCAGACGAAATATTATGCAGGTTACAACTGGGCCACTTATGGAAGTAATAAATCTTATAATGGTTTACGCTATACAAAACTTGCTTCTAATGATATAACATGGGAAATAGCAACCAAAAGCGACCTTGGTATAGATATGGCTTTATTTAATGACAAATTCACAGCTACGATCGACTATTTTGATGAAAGTCGTAGTGGTATTTATATGGAGCGTGCATTCTTACCAGGAATGGTTGGTCTGGATGGCAATAAACCTTATGCTAATGTGGGTGAAGTAAATTCAAAAGGGTTTGATGGAAACTTTAGTTATAAACAAAAAATTAGTGATGTTAAGTTCACTGTACGTGGTAATATCACATATAGTAAGAATGAAATCATAGAACGCGATGAAGAGAACAATGTTTATGCTTATCAAATGAAAAAAGGGTATCGGGTTAATCAAAATAGAGGCTTGATAGCTTTAGGATTATTTAAGGACTATGATGACATTCGTAACAGTCCTACACAGAAATATGGTCCTGTAATGCCCGGTGATATTAAATATAAAGATGTAAATGGTGATGGTGTTGTCAATGATGGCGATATCGTAGCTATTGGTTCAACTAGTAAACCAAATCTAATTTATGGTTTAGGTCTTTCTGCTACCTGGAAGGGATTGGATGTAAGCTTACATTTCCAAGGTGCCGGTAAATCTCAGTTCTTTACTTATGGCAAATGTATATGGGCTTTTACAGAAGGACAATGGGGTAATATTCTTAAAGGAACGCTGGATAATCGTTGGGTGGATGCGGAGACTGCACAAAAGCTTGGCATCCCTGCTAATGAGAATCCGAATGCATCATACCCTCGTTTGAGTTATACGGATAATGGTAATGGTAATACAACGATCTATGAATATAAAAATAATTACCGTAATTCGACATATTGGTTGCGTAATGGTTCATATGTCCGTCTGAAAACGATTGATGTCGGTTATACTCTTCCGAAGAAGATCGTGAATAAGATACATTTTAATAATGTACGTATTTTCATGACAGGAACTAATTTACTGACATGGTCCAGTTTTAAACTTTGGGATCCTGAAATGGGGGCTTCACGTGGTGAGCAATATCCATTAGCTAAGTCTATAACACTCGGTTTAAGCGTTAACTTATAAAATTCAGAACAATAAAATGAAAAAATATATATTATTGATAATTATAATCGGTTTCGGGACTACATCATGTTCTGACTATTTGGATTCAGAATACATTTTTAAAGATCGTGAATCTTTGGAGAAGATATTTACAGATTATGATAAGACCGAACAGTGGTTGGCACGTGCATATTCATTCCTTACCGGGCAATGCTGCGATGTAGGCAGTAAACGCAATACTCCGTTTGTGTTTGACGACTGTATGTACTATGGTGATGATGATGTTACCATAGACGCATCCAAAGGTGGAAACATGTCATATAATAAGTTTCATGAAGGAGGGTATGACGAAGGTGCTTTCCAGGATACTTGGGATCGCTGTTATAATGGTATTCGTCAGGCTACGATTTTCATGCAGAATGTGGATATGAACGATAAATATAAACCTGAAGAGATTGTTGATCTTAAAGCGCAAGCGCGTTTTGTTAGAGCTTATTTTTATTGGATTCTTCTTCGTAAATATGGGCCGATACCTCTAGTTCCGGAAAATGGTTTTAACTACAATGACTCTTATGATGATGTCGCTACACCACGCAGTTCTTATGATGTTTGTGCCAATTATATTGCAAGTGAAATGGTAATAGCAGCTAAAGATTTGCCATTGACGAGAGAGCAACTTAGTATAAACCGTCCGACGCGGGGAGCGGCTTTGGCTACCCGTGCATTAGCTCTATTGTATGCTGCCAGTCCGTTAACGAATGGTAATAATGATGAATATGCACAACAATTGCTGGATGATAAAGGTAATCGTTTGCTTTCTCCTGAATATGATGAAAGTAAATGGGCAAAAGCAGCTGCTGCCTGCAAAGATGTAATGGAATTGAATGTATATAAGCTTTATACCACAGGTATCAATACCGTGAATACAGGTGCTTTTCCGGCAACTATAGCGCCTCCACATCACGATGTATATTCAAATGAAGATTTTCCGAATGGATGGGCGAATATTGATCCATACGAATCATATCGTGCATTGTTTAATGGAACTGTGTCATCAGTAGATAATCCTGAACTGATTTTTACTAGAGGGCAGAACATCGGTGGTGAACGCATTAAGGATATGGTAATTCACCAACTGCCTTCCGTTGCTAAAGGATGGAATACCCATGGAATGACTCAAAAACAAGTAGATGCTTATTATATGAATACTGGAGACGATTGTCCTGGAATGAATTCTCAGTACGCAGGATACCAAGCATATAAGGATCGTGTAGACAATCGCCCGCGACCAGTCGGCTATACTTCAAACGCACAGGACTATAAACCGCTTTCTGCAAATGTTTCTTTGCAATATGCAAATCGGGAACCACGTTTTTATGCTTCTGTTGCTTTTAACGGTGCCAGATGGTATTTAGGAAATGAATCTCAGCAAGCAAATCAGAATAAACAAGTATTCTACTATCGAGGTGGAGGTAATGGTTATTCCAATAATATGTTTTGGCTGCGTACAGGTATTGGAGTGATGAAATACGTGAACCCAAGCGATACTTATGAAAATAGCGACGGAGCCAAAATTATTGATAAAGATGAACCAGCTATTCGTTATGCCGATATTCTGTTGATGTATGCAGAGGCATTAAACGAATTGACTACATCTTATGAGGTTTCCTCATGGGACGGAATTAAAGCTTATACCATTAACCGTGATCCGGAAGAAATGAGAAAAGGAATAAAACCTGTGCGTATGCGTGCCGGTGTACCGGATTATGATACTCCTATATATGATAACCCTGCAAAATTCCGTATTAAACTGAAACGTGAACGACAGATTGAGCTCTTTGCTGAAGGGAAACGTTACTATGATCTTCGTCGTTGGAAAGATGCAGAATTGGAAGAGTCAGTGCCTGTTTATGGTTGTTATACTTTTATGACTGAAAGTCAGAAAGATCTTTTCCATACACCGGTACCCATATCTAATCTTTCAGCAACTTTTTCATCCAAAATGTATTTCTGGCCTATAAAACATGATGAATTGAAACGCAACAAACGTTTAACTCAGAATCCTGGTTGGACTTATAATGATTAATTAAAAAAGAAAAGATATGAAAAAGATATATACTTATTTGATGATGCTAACTGTTAGCGCATTAATTATCTCCTGTAATGAAGAGTGGAGTGGTGAACAATATGAACATTATATTTCTTTTAAAGCTCCAATAAACAGTGATGGGGTATCACGAATTAACGTACGCTATAAGGCGAACGAAGCAACTACTTATCAGGTGCCTTTGATAGTTAGCGGTACGACTTTAAATGATAAAAACTATACAGTACGTATTGGTTTGGACCCAGATACTTTAGTGGTTCTTAATAAAGAACGTTATAGTACGCGTATAGATCTTTATTATCAGGTATTACCAGCTACTTTCTATTCATTGCCGGAGACCGTTGAAATAAAAGCAGGGGAGAATACAGCACTTTTACCTATAGATTTTAAGTTGAATAATATTGATTTGTCAGAGAAATGGGTGCTGCCTTTAACTGTTGAAGAATCTTCAGATGGTAGCTATACCCCTAATTATCGTAAGCATTATCGCAAAGCATTACTCCGTGTTATGCCTTTTAATGATTATTCGGGCAATTATAGTGCAGTAAATTATAAGTGTTATATCAAAGGAGCGGAAAGTGAGGCCCCATTTGTCAAAAACTATGTAATGACTTATGTGGTGGACGATCAAAGCCTTTTTTTCTATGCTGGCATTATTGATGAAACCCGTGTCGATAGGAAAGGATATAGGATTCTTGCTAAATTTATAAATAATGATAATGGAGAAATCGGCAATGTGGAATTATCTCCTGCAGATTCTGACAATAAAATGAAATTTCAAATAGGTAAAGATGACTATGGGAAAGAGGTAACCCCTACCTATAGTGTAACTGAAACAATGGATCCTATTCGTCCTTATTTGAAACGTAAGACTATAATCATTAGAAATATTAATTACACTTATGTTGACTATACTACAATTCCGGGGGTAGAAACCGAATATCATGTAATAGGTTCTTTGGCTTTAGAGCGTCAGATCAATACTCAAATACCAGATGAAGATCAAGCTATTGACTGGGAGGCTGGGAATTAAATAGTTTTGTCTATTGATTAATATTGGATAAATTATCAAATATAAGAGATAGAGAAGAACATATGACCGGAGTTCTTCTCTATCTTTATTCTTTTGTGAAAGAAAATCGATTATTTATTAGATATTGCTTTTTATTGGTCAGAATTTTGCCTTTTTTCTATGATATCTTCCTTATTTTTGTTTGGAAGCAATGAGAATGGTGTTAATTAAATCGGAATAATTATGAATATAAAAAAACATTTACCTTGGTTGGGGGCTTTACTCCCTATTATTAATGCACAAGCGGATACGAATCCCAATGTAGTTATCATTTATATCGACGACATGGGTATAGGTGATATTGGCTGTTATGGAGGAAAATTTGTAGCGACGCCCAATATTGATAAACTGGCACAGGACGGATTATTGTTTAATCAATATTATTCTTCCGCACCGGTTAGTTCACCCTCCCGTTGTGGATTAACAACAGGACTTTTCCCTATTGAAGTAGGAATTAATACTTTCCTTAACGACAAGGCAAGTAATAAGAGGTGCGAGCAGCGTAATTATCTGGACGACAAACTTCCTTCTATGGCACGTGCTTTTCAGAATGCAGGATATGCTACCGGACACATTGGTAAATGGCACATGGGAGGTGGACGTGATGTGCACAATGCCCCTTCTATCAAGAACTATGGGTTTGATGAATATCTTTCTACTTATGAAAGCCCCGATCCGGACCCTGCGATAACAGCTTCTAAGTGGATATGGTGTGATAATGACAGTATAAAACGTTGGAAACGCACAGAATATTTTGTAGATAAGAGTATTGACTTTATTAAACGTCATAAAGATAGTCCATTCTTTCTCAATCTTTGGCCGGATGATATGCATACACCATGGGTACCGGAGTTTAAGCAAAAAGAAAGAAAAAGCTGGGAGACAAAAGAGGCGTTTTCGCCTGTGCTTGGAGAGATGGACAAACAAATCGGTCGTTTTATTAAGGCACTGGATGATATGGGATTATCCGAAAATACGATTATCATCTTTACCAGTGATAATGGACCTGCACCCAGTTTCAAGGCTGTTCGCTCCGCTTATTTGAGAGGTACCAAGAATAGCCTTTACGAAGGAGGTATCCGTATGCCGTTTATTGTCAAATATCCTAAGAAGATTAAACCCGGTCGGGTGAATAATTCTTCAGTGCTATGTGCGGTGGATTTATATCCTACTTTATGTTCCGTGGCCGGGATTAAAACTGAGAAGAACTATAAAGGTGATGGACAGAATTATGCAAAAGTTTTGCTCGGGAAGTCGGAGGCAAAACGAAAAACGGATTTAATGTGGGACTTTGGTCGAAATAAGCATTTTGGTTTTCCCGGCAATCCTTACGATAGAAGTCCGCATCTGGCAATCCGTAGCGGCAAGTGGAAGCTGTTGGTGAACGGAGACGGAAGCGATGCACAACTATATGATATGGAGCTGGATAAATTCGAGAAGAATAACATAGCTGGCGAACATCCGGAATTAGTTGCAAAACTAAGCAAGAAAGTATGCGAATGGTACGCCCAAAACAAAGATAAAGGATTGCAAACAGACCTCTAATTAAAAAAAACATGAATTCAAAAGCTTTTCTTTTGCCGGCAGCACTGATGATAGCCGGCAATTCCGTTGCAAACTCAAAAGGGAAAAAAACTGATAAAAGACCCAATATACTGGTGATTCTTGCAGATGACCTTGGCTATTCTGATTTAGGATGTTATGGCAGTGAAATCCATACACCTAACCTTGATAAACTGGCACAACAAGGAGTACGCTTCAACCATTTTTATAATGCGAGTCGTAGTTGTCCCACCCGTGCTTCTTTGCTGACCGGACTGTATCAGCATCAGGCAGGAATCGGACGAATGACTTTTGATGACAACCTGCCCGGGTATCGTGGCACACTTTCACGTAATGCGGTTACGATAGCCGAAGTGCTGAAAGAATCTGGTTACACTACCAGTATGATCGGAAAATGGCATGTTGCTGAAACTCCATTGCGTAAAGATCAGCGTGAATGGCTGGCACATCATGTTTACCATGACACCTATTCGGATTTATGTCACTATCCGGTAAACCGTGGCTTCGATTCTCATTACGGAACTATTTATGGAGTAGTAGATTACTTTGACCCGTTCAGCCTAGTTGAAGGAGAAGTACCTGTAAAAGAAGTACCGGAAGGATACTATATCACTCAAGCACTTTCGGATCGTGCCGCAGAAGAAGTAACGGAATATGCCAAGGATGATAAGCCGTTCTTCATGTATTTGGCTTATACCGCTCCACACTGGCCGCTCCACGCCTTGCCGGAGGATATTGAAAAGTATAAGGATACGTACAAAGTCGGTTGGGAAGCTATACGCAATGCCCGTTACGAGCGTCAGAAGCAACTGGGAATATTTCCGGGAATGGACGATTTTTTGTCCGAACGTCAGTTTAAAGACAGATGGGAGGACAATGCTCATGCGGAATGGGATGCCCGTGCGATGGCTGTGCACGCTGCAATGATCGATCGTATGGATCAGGGAATCGGACAGGTTATTGACGCATTGGAGAAGACCGGCCAGTTGGATAATACACTGATTCTTTTCCTCTCAGACAATGGTTGCAGTAATGAGAACTGTCAGAATTACTCTCCGGGAGAGAATGACCGTCCGGACATGACCCGTAAGGGAGAAAAGATGGTATATCCCCATAATAAAGAGGTATTACCCGGACCGCAAACGACCTATGCTTCATTGGGTGCCCGTTGGGCGAATGTGGCAAACACACCTTTCCGCTTTTGGAAAGCCAAATCCTATGAAGGAGGAATCTGCACACCGATGATTGCGCACTGGCCGAAAGGAATTAAAAAGAATGTAGGCGGTATGACACCGGAGATAGGTCATGTGATGGACATCATGGCTACTTGTATAGACATGGCTGGAGCAACTTATCCTGCTAAATACAAAGGAAACGATATCATTCCTATGGCAGGCAAGAGTTTGCTTCCTATTTTCAAAACCGGTCATCGTGAAGGACATGATTATCTGGGCTTCGAGCATTTCAATGAGCGTGCATTCCTTGCCAAAGACGGTTGGAAACTCGTGCGTCCGGGCGAGAATGCCAAATGGGAACTCTACAACTTGAATGAAGACCGGAGCGAACAACATAATCTAGCTGATAAATATCCGGAGAAGAAGAACGAAATGGTGAAAGCGTACGAGGAATGGGCGAAACGCTGCATGGTAGAACCCTATCCGGGACAAAAAAAGAAATAAGAGCATTATGGTAAGAACCAACTTCTTAATGACTGCCCCTTTATTGATGGCATCATTTTGTTCCGCACAGGAGAAACCGAATGTCGTACTGATTCTGGTAGATGATATGGGTTATTCCGATATCGGTTGTTATGGTGGCGAAATACTTACTCCCAATATTGATGCGTTGGCGTCTAAAGGTGTACGTTTTACTCAGTTTTATAATACTTCCCGTTCTTGTCCGGCACGTGCAAGTCTGATGACAGGCTTGTACCAGCACCAGGCAGGTATTGGGCAGATGTCCGAAGACCCTTTTGCGAATCCTGACCAGAAGAGTCCTAATGATTGGGGAGTACAAGGGTATAAAGGCTATCTGAACAGGAACTGTGTCACAATAGCCGAAGTGCTGAAAGAAGACGGTTACCATACTTATATGGCAGGTAAATGGCATCTGGGAATGCATGGAGAAGAAAAATGGCCTTTACAGCGGGGCTTTGAACGTTTCTATGGTATTCTTTCGGGGGCATGCAGCTATCTTCGTCCATCGGGAGGACGTGGGCTGACGCTGGATAACACCAAACTTCCGGCTCCGGATGCGCCTTATTATACGACGGATGCTTTTGCTGATTATGCTATCCAGTTTGTGGATGAACAAAAGGATGACCGCCCTTTCTTTCTCTATTTGGCTTTCAATGCTCCTCATTGGCCGCTACATGCGAAAGAGAAAGATATACAGAAATTTACAAAGATATATCGTAAGAAAGGTTGGGATGAAATTCGGGAAGCACGGCGTAAACGGATGGCAAAGATGGGGATTATTGATTCAAATACAGACTTTGCCGAATGGGAAAACCGGAAATGGGACGAACTGACAGAACAGGAAAAGGACCAAGTCGCTTATCGGATGGCTGTATATGCAGCTCAGGTGCATTGTGTAGATTACAATATCGGCAAACTGATTGATTGCTTAAAGAAGAATCATAAAATGGACAATACTCTTATTTTGTTCATGTCCGACAATGGTGCTTGTGCCGAACCTTATGAAGAGCTGGGAGGAGGAAAGGTGGAGGAAGTGAATAATCCGGCTTCGAGTTTTGCGCCGACTTATGGCAGGGCGTGGGCGCAGGTTTCTAATACTCCTTTCCGAAAATATAAATGCCGTGCTTATGAAGGTGGCATTTCTACTCCTCTTATTCTGTCGTGGAAAGGAGCATTAGGGAATAAGAAAGGTAAGTGGTGTCGTGTTCCCGGATATTTGCCGGACATCATGCCGACTATTTTAGAAGCAACCGGAGCTAAATATCCGGAGACTTATCATGGAGGAAATAAAATTTATCCGTTGGTCGGCAGCAGTCTTTTTCCTGCTGTCCATAAGAAAACGGACTCCTTGCATGAATATATGTATTGGGAGCATCAGAACAACAGAGCGATCCGCTGGAGAGATTGGAAGGCTATCCGTGATGAAAAAGGCAAGGAATGGGAACTGTATGATGTCGTAAAAGATCGGACAGAACGCTTTAATGTGGCAGAACAGCATCCGGAAGTATTGACAAGATTGGTTACGGAATGGGAGCGTTGGGCGCATGCAAACTTTGTTTTACCGAAACATCCGAAAAAATAAAAGAAGGACAGATAATGAATAAACTGATCTTGGGGGCGTCTATGGTAGTAAGTGCAACTACATTGTCGTTTGCACAGCAGGTAGAACGCCCTAATATCGTTATTGTACTTGCTGACGATTTGGGATGGGGAGATGTCGGATTTCATGGCAGCGAGATAAAAACTCCTTGTCTGAACGCTTTGGCAGCAGAAGGAGTTGTACTGGATCGGTTCTATACAGCTCCTATCAGTACGCCCACTCGTGCCGGACTTATGACAGGGCGTTATCCCAATAGATTTGGCATACGTACAACCGTTATTCCGCCTTGGCGTGAAGACGGATTGGATGAAAATGAAGAAACTCTGGCCGATATGTTGGCACGTAACGGATATAGTAACAGAGCCATTATCGGCAAATGGCATTTGGGACATACCCGGAAGGTACATTACCCGATAAATAGAGGCTTTTCCCACTTTTACGGGCATCTGAATGGTGCAATTGATTATTTCGATCATATGCGTGAAGGAGAATTGGATTGGCACAATGACTGGGAGACTTGTTATGATAAAGGATATTCTACTGAATTGATTACCCAAGAAGCTGTCAGATGCATCAATACTTATGAGAAAGAAGGTCCGTTCTTGTTGTATGTAGCTTATAATGCCCCTCATACACCGTTGCAAGCGCAGGAAAAAGATATAGAACTTTATTGTGATGACTTTGGTAGTCTGACACCGAAAGAGCAGAAGAGAGTAACGTATCAGGCAATGGTGTCCTGTATGGATAGAGGAATTGGTACGATTGTGGATGCTTTGAAGAAAAAAGGGATAATGGATAATACATTTTTGATCTTTTTTAGTGATAATGGTCCCGCCGGTGTACCGGGATCGTCATCCGGCAAACTACGGGGCAGGAAGTTTGACGAATGGGACGGAGGTGTGCGTGTGCCGGCTGTCTTTTATTGGAAAAGGGCGGAAAGTAACTATAAGAATCTGAGTTCTCAAGTGACTGGATTTGTAGATATCGTTCCGACATTGAAAGAGTTAGTAGGAGATAAGAATCGTCCGGAACGTGCGTATGACGGAATCAGTATACTTCCGTTGTTAATAGGTAGTACCAGTTGTATTGACCGTAATTTCTATTTGGGATATGGAGCTGTTGTGAACAAAGACTATAAATTGATCAGAAAAGGGCGTAAGCCGGGATTGAATTTGCCACAAGACTTTCTGGTAGACTATCAAACAGACCCTTACGAGAAAAAGAATGCTTCTAATGGAAATGAACAGATTGTGAGATCTTTGTATCAGGTTGCTCTGAAATATGATACCATTACTCCTTGTTTACCCGAGATTCCTTATGGTAAAGGACGTGAGGGGTTTAAAGCACCTGTGGAGTGGAAAGTAACACGCTGAATGAATCGGGCCGAGGCATTCCGAAATGCAGGGTATGTGTTATTAATTCGAGAGACTACTCAATTATAAGACAGCCTCTTTATTATATTTACATATCTTTCAATCCCAGAACTTGTGTCTCAATATCATATTTAGACATTTCTTTTTGTTTTAAATGTTCCACTTTCTCCATGAAAACAGTATGGCTATAGTTGTTCTCAGGAACTCGTTTAACTTCAGCAATAAGAGCTTTCTTACCACTGGATTTAAGAGCAACAATATCTATTTCATAAGAATTTATTCGTTGTTTGCCAATAGAACTTTTTGTTTCCCACCAAGAGCCTATTTCCTTGAAACCTCCGGTTTCTGCCAGTTTCTGTTTGAAGTATTTCTCTAACACCCTACCTGAATAGGTCGGATAATCAGCTTTTGCTAATTGTCTCAAATCATCAAAATTCTGTAATTCAATATAAGAGCGATTCTGCTCAATATATTTAAACCAGAAATTCAAGAAATTATCACCAATAACATATCGTACATTTTTCTTAGTTCCGGGTTTTGCAAAAATAGGACGTTCCCGGGTTATTAAATTGTATACATTCTCCAGTTTGCTTAAATAACCTCCGATAGCTGTACCGCCCAATGCCGATTCTATCTCGCCTTGCGTATAGTGCCCGTTGGCGATTTCTGACAAAATGGAAAAATAGGTACCATAGTTTTTCCCAAACTCAGTTATCAATAAATTACGTCCTTCATCTATAAACAAGGAGTTTTCCGAAAAGACAAAGTCATACATCTTATCTATAGTAAGCGCTTGGTTATCACAAAACAACTCTACATATTTAGGGATTCCTCCTGTCAACGTGTATAAAGCTAATAAGTCATCATTGCTATATCCGGAAGCAAGATCCTCCATTATTTGTTTCAGGACACCGATCTTAAAAGCACGCAGACATAAAATATTGTCAGCACGCCCAAATAGGGGTTCATTATGATCAGTGAATATTTTCTGCATTAAGGAGTACACAGAACCACTGATGACCAAATTTATTTTAGTTTCTTGTTTATACTCATCCCAAAGATTCTGCATATCACTAAAGACGTCAGGTCGGATATTATAAAACTCTTGAAATTCATCTATGACAATATTAAAAGCACGTGTTTTACCAACTTCAAAAAGATATTGCATCAAATTGGTAAAAGTAGGTATTCCTTCAGGAACGAATATGGATAGAGTTTCACGTACTATCTTTACAAAATCAGTAACTAATATGCTTTCGGCTTTTCTTCCAATGAATAAATAAACTGTAGGCGTTCCTTTCAAAGCCTCCTTTATGAGACTGGTTTTACCAATGCGTCTACGTCCTGTGACCACAATCATTCTGGAATTTTGAGTAAATGCAAGCTCTTGCACACGCTTCAATTCCGCAACTTCTTTTTCTCTATTATAGAATTTCATAATGATGATTTGTTTTCTCAACGGCCATTGACTCAACCGCTGTTGCGAAAATACAAAATAAATTGAGAACAATCAATTTTAGCATGCAAATTATGAATGTTTCATCCTATATTATAATTCTTTAAGTAATGCAGATTAAGTTTCTAATTCCGTTATAACATATCTTTCTATATGTCCAAACATTTTTATAACATGGGGGTATATGAATCGGATTAGAGGAGATAATGCAAATTTGTTGACATAGTACTATTGATAAATAGCATAAAGATTGAGTTAGAACAACACAAATACAATACGTTACCGAATTAAACCGTTGATAATATGCCGTTTACAACCTTGCTATACGGTTTGGACAGGACCCGGAAAATCAACTTTGTACAGATGATTTTGCAGGCCATTGGGCTCATAATGCCAATCTTTCAATAAAAGCGATTATGGGTGTAGCCGGATATAGTGAAATAGCCCATATACTCGGATTAAACAGTGTAGCAGAAAGATACGCTGACATAGCTAAAAAAATGGCGATGAAATGGGAAGAAATGGCAAATGAAGGTGACCATTATCGCCTCGCTTTCGACCGCAATAATACCTGGAGTCAAAAGTATAATATTATCTGGGATAAGATGTGGAATTTGAATATATTCCCTAATAATGTAATCAGTAAAGAAATCAACTACTATCTGACAAAGCAGAATCTATATGGATTGCCATTAGATTCCCGCAGAGATTACACAAAATCCGACTGGATTATGTGGACAGCAGCCATGTCTCCAAACCGTGAAATTTTTGAGAAGTTTGTAGATCCTCTTTATAAATACATCAATGAAACTACTTCACGTGTGCCTATCAGTGACTGGCATGATACCAAAACTGGCAGAATGACCGGATTTAAGGCACGTTCCGTAATTGGAGGATATTGGATACAAGTGTTAATGGATAAGATGAATCATTAAAAATATGGACAATAAGTTGAAAGAATACTTTTTCGCATGGATGAATCATTTCAGCATAATACAACAAGAGATAAGTAATGAACCAACAATATAATATTTTATTAATCATTAATTTTTTACGTATGAAAAAAAACAAAATCATGAAAGACTACTGGCGGGTATGCTGGATGGCATTACTGCTAGTTGCTCTATTCTTCGGAAGTTGTAGTGATGACAATGACAGCAACGGAGATTCAGACAATGCAGCATTTGATCCGAATATTCCGGTTCAAGTAAGTGGTATCAATCCGACTACGGGGGGATTCGGGCAGCGATTAGTTATATCAGGAGAAAATTTTGGTAATGATCCGTCTATTGTGAATGTCTTTGTTGGTGGAAAAAAAGCTATCGTAATCAATGTGAAAAATCATTCTATCTACTGTTTGGTACCTTCACAGGCTTATTCCGGAGAAATCGAAGTACAAATATCCAATGGCGACAATCCGGTAGTATCTACTATCGCAGAGGCCAAGTTCGAATATGTGCGAAAACAGTTAGTGAGTACATTATGTGGTTCGCGTAGAGATGACGGCGGATAC
>OIIE01000044.1_pt1 | contig 14591 bp, 8 predicted proteins | sample 1583201 | NCBI WGS metagenome assembly OIIE01 (sample SAMN02674795, study PRJEB24791) | human gut metagenome, SKBSTL041 | isolation source: stool | host: Homo sapiens | place: USA | reverse complement strand
TCGATAAAGCGCCGCAATCCTTTCCGCAATCCGACAGTTGAAACGGTAATCCGCTTCGGACTCCATGCATAACCATAGGACCCAGTCAGTATGTCCAATGCCTTCAACACCTCTTCCAGATTATCGAGCGGTTCGCCCATTCCCATCATGACGACATTCGTCAGTTTGTCCCGTTCGGGCAAGGAGTGAATCTGATTGATAATCTGATGGGCGGTCAGGTTGGCAGAGTAGCCTTGTTTCCCGGTCATACAGAACTTGCAGTTCATTTTGCAGCCTACCTGCGAAGAAATGCATAAAGTCGCCCGTTCATCATCCGGAATATACACCGACTCCACAAAATGATTCTCGCCCACAGGGTACAGGTATTTCACCGTACCGTCTACAGAGCGCATTTCCTCCACCGGAGCTTCAGCTCCTACCTCATAGTTCTGCTTCAGTAACTCCCGGTATTTCAACGACAAGTTAGTCATTTCATCAATCGAAGTCACCTTCTTATCATAAAGCCAGGATGCAATCTGTTTGGCTGCAAAGCCCGGCATTCCCAGACGTTTCACCAGTGACTGCAGCTCTATAAGCGTCATTCCTAAGAGGGGATATTTAGACATCATTCTTTCTGTTCATGGTTTATATTTGCAAATGTAAGGAAATAAAGTCGATTTCCGTATAGCAAGGATGTAAAAGTTAGCAAAAAAGGTCGTTCCAAAGCATGGAACGACCTTTTGCAGTTATCGTTTTTACGACTAATCTTAGAAGAACAGGTAACGTGTATCCTTCACTTTTCCTTTCAGATACAGGTCGTTCATCAGACGGCTTGCGAAGCGTGCGTGCATGTTAGCCAATGTAGCTTCTTCATCTTTAGCGTTGAAAGTATCGCTCAGTTTGTCTTTGCCATACATCTGAAGCACAAATACACCGGCATTACCTTTGATCGGAGCGCTCAGTTTATTCATTTCAGCCACAGAAGCATAAGCACCTACCAACGGTTCGCTGCTGCGCAATGCAGAAACATAAGCGGGAGCGGCAAATGTAACCAGCTTCAAAGAATCGCTGACTGCGCCGGACATAGCCTTGTACTGGTCGAGAGAAGTTGCATTGGCAGCCTTCATGTCAGCCATGATCTTTTCGGCTTTCTTATCTTTAACGATTTCAGCTCTCAACTGATCCTGTACAGCTTTCAGCGGACGATATCCTTCCGGAGTAACACCAACCAGAGCTACTGCAACCATATGGTCGCTTTCGCCACATTCATACAAACCGGAAACATCACCCGGTTTAGCGGAAAATGCCCATCTCAATGCTTCTTTAGTACCTCTTACACCACCGATAGTATGTTCTGAGCTATACAAGTCTCTTCTGTCAAGCAGTTTGTATCCGGCTTCTTCAGCGTTAGCGATCATCTTTTCAGCAGTAGGATTGGCAGCGATGAACTGGCTGAAATCATTGTAAGCACGGTTATAAGTTTCTTTGCTGAACTCTACTTCACGTTTGATAACAGCTACTTTATATTTGTCTTTTACAGATTTCTTGTTCGTTACCTGAAGAATTACGTTTGCTTGTCCCATCGGCAAGTTCACCAGTTCGTTCACACCTGCATTGTTGATAGCAGAGATGAATTTCAGGTTATCACCGTCTATCTGTGCACCTTCATACTGTGCAGAAGTTAGCCAGTTTGCATCACCAGTCTGACCATATTTCTTTGCCAGATCAGCAAAGTTAGCACCACCTTTGATCGCGTTGTAGATACTATCAGCCAATGTCTTTGTCTTCACAGCATCTTCTGCGTATACCTGAATCTGACGGAATTCGACAGAGTCGGCAGCAGCAGCTTTAGCTACAATTTTGAAAGAGTTGATTGTATTGTCGGCACCGTTATAGTAAGGACCATAAATAGTACCTACCGAAGCAGAGTCCAAACGGGCAACTACATCTGACGGGAAAGCTGTTTTATTATAGAACAAGTCTACATAAGGAGCTTCCGAGCCTACAGAACGGATAAAAGAAGTATAGTCATCTGTTGTAGTAGCCAGCTGTGCAGTAGCTTCGTCTACTTCCTGCTGGATAGCAGCTCTGTCTTCCGCACTTGCAGTCACCTGAACATCAATGTACTTGATATCACGGCTTTCCTGATATTGCTTGAACTGTTCTTTTTTCTTGTTATAAAGGTCTTTCAGTTCCGATTCTTTCACAACGATTGTAGAATCTACTATAGAAGAATAAGGAACGGCAGCCATCAACAAGTCATATTGATTCACTCTTGCGTCAAAAGCGTCCTGTGCTTCTACCGGGTTAGAGAGAAGCGCTTTTGCTACCAATGCCTGATATTTCTCTGCCAGGCGGCTCTGAACCAATGTCTTCTGGATGAATGACCAGTATTTGTACATGTTGTTGTACTGTTCTGCATACTGAGCCGGCATCTGAGATTCGTTCATTTTAGCGTAATCTACCAGGAACTTATTGAGCATATCCTTATCGAAAGCACCGGTCTGCGGGTTGCGGAAAGGAGTCTGTTGCAACAACGGATGCACGCCTGCTTTCAGGATATCCTGAATTTCAGCAGCAGAAACTGTCAGTCCCAATGCTTTTGCTTCTTTCTCAACCAGTTTGTTATTAACGTAGGAACGCCATACTTCGTCGCGCACCTGATTGGTCTGTTCGTCGTTCAGTGCAGTCACTCCACGGGAGAGTTTTATCACTTCGGTATATTCTTCTACCAGATTCTGATACTCTTGAGCGGAAAGAGCATCTCCGTTCACCTCACCTACGTCATGTGCCTGGTGCGGTTGCATCACCTTCCACGCGTCACCCGCGATGAAAGCAAACAGCGCCAAACCGATAACAATCACCAATAGAGGTCCTTTCGACCTAATGTTTTGTAATGTTGCCATTTTGATTAATACGATTTATGTTTATTATTATTTCTTTCTATTGTCATTTTAGCGCACGAAGATACAAAAAATGCTAATATGCTTCTATTTATTAGCTAAAAATTTCACGGTTATCGCCATTATTCCATGACTTTTAAGCGTACAAGTTCTATTTTTGTCGCTGTCACCTTGATTATTTTAAACTGATAACGGCCGACACGTACCAATTCGTGCAGTTTCGGGAAGCTCTGATATTGGTTCAGTATCAATCCGCCTACCGTCAGATAGTCGTCCGATTCGGGCAGATCAAGTCCGAACATTTCATTGACTTTTTCTATCTCCAGACGGGCGGACAAAACATATTCATCTTCGTCAATTTTCTTGCAGATATAGGAAGTATTGTCATGTTCATCTTCTATATCACCAAATATTTCTTCTACCAAATCTTCCAACGACACAATGCCGGATGTACCTCCAAACTCATCTACTACCACGGCAATCGTCCTCTTTTGCAACATAAACAGCTTCATCAGTTTGTGGGCAGACATCGTTTCGGGTACGATCGGCACGTCTTTCACGTTATCACGCCAGTCTTTCGGATCACGAAACATTTCCGACGAATGAATAAAACCGACCACATTATCGATATTTCCGTCATACACAATGATCTTCGAGATCCCGGATTCTATAAAACGACTCTTGAGTTCATCCAGCGAAGTAGTAAGGTCAACCGCAACGACTTCGGTACGCGGAACGATACAGTCACGTATTTTTATGTTTGAGAAATCAAGTGCATTTTGAAAGATTTTCACTTCCGTATCCAATTCTTCTTCATTCGCAGCATTATCGATGCTACTCTGCACGAAGTAGTCCAGATCGACTTTTCCGAAAGCCTTGTCCGAAGCATCCTTATTTACCTTCATACCGAATATACGAAGAAAAAGGCAAGACAAACCGGAAGATAACTTCGAGACAGGATATAAAATGACATAACAAATAAAAAGCGGAATAGCGGCAACATTCAAGACCAGATTGGGATTGATCTTAAACAATGTTTTAGGAAGAAACTCTCCAGTCACCAAAATAATCAGAGTAGAGATGACGGTCTGCGCCAACACCATCAGAAAGTGGTTATCAATAAAACCAGCCAACAGATTATCACCGATGATCTGTGCCATCAATATACCATAGATAACCAATGCTATATTGTTTCCTACCAGCATGGTAGAGATAAATTCGTTCGAGTTCTTGAAAAAGATGGAAAGAATACGGGATGTGATTCCCCCCTTACGTTCCATTTCAAAGCGCAACTTATCTACTGAGACAAACGCGATCTCCATTCCTGAGAAGAAAGCGGAGAAAGCCATAGTGATGAGTAAAGAGATATAAATATTCATAGTTTATTTCACAGAATCTTTTTTCGTCGAATCCGGCGGCAATGCTTTTACTTCCGGTTGAGCAGTTCCCCCATTTTCGTCAACATAGAAAATGCCCTCAATATTCTGAATGACATAAACGGTCATTTGCTGATTGGAGTCAAAACCATGTCCGGTAATTACACGATCCGGCTGCTGGATACGTATAAACTTGTCGGAATAGACTTTTTGAGTTGCCTCGTTCCAATAAAGCAACTCGGTATTGAAACGCTCCCCTTTCCGGTTCTGTATATCTACATTCCCTATCAGTTTCCAGAGTTTCTGCTTATCATAATAATAAGCGGTATCTGCCTTGATGCTGGCTTCAATATTAAAGATAGAATCAAATTGTTCCAGATAAACTCCCTTTTCAAATGCCCAATAGGAAGGTTTCTTGCGGTCGTACACCGTCCATTCTTCTGTATTCACCCGATAACGTGTCACTCCCGAGTCGGATATAAGAGTAGTTACTCCCAGTGTATTCATCACCGGTAATGAATCACGTTCTGTGATGGCGTCGCCCAGCGTATTCTTCTTACCGCCGCAGGAAGAAAATGAAAGAAGCATAACAATTGCCCCGAAGGCAATTGTTATGCTTATGCTTTTATGCAACAAACGGTTACTTCGTTTTCGCAACATAAATTTTATCTAATCGTTGTAGTCTCTCCGATCCAGCCACCGATAGTGATACGGTCGCCTTGTTTGTAACCTAACATAAATAGGTCTTTAGCCTGTGGAGTATGACCGGAATATGTACCAATCAACTTGTTTGCTTCTTCAGCCACACTTGGGTCAACTGCTTTTGCACGTTGCAGTTTATCAATTACAGCGAAGTAAGTACACTTATTCAATGCAGACTCGTCACTCCAGTTAGGACTCATTGCATACAAGTTAGCAATCAGGATATAAGGAGCACCATAGTTCTCGTTGAAGCTAATTGCTTTCTGACAGTATGATCTGGCTTGAGACAATTTCTTAGCAGAAGCCAATACAGCTGCAGCAGCATATGCCTTTTCTGCTTTCTTCACGTTATCAGTTTCCAGTTGGATTGCTTCGTCAAAGAACTTCACAGCACCGTCAATATCACCTTTCTTGAATGCCTGATAAGCACATCCTGTAGCAGCTTCAGCTGTTGGCTCTATCTTATAAGCGTAGAAAGATGCTTGCAGATAAGCTTCGCTTTCTGTACATCTCATCATTTTCATGATATCGATTACTTTTTTCAGATAAGCCAAGTCTGTCTGGTTAGCTTCTACTTTTGGGCCATAGATACTTTGCAGAGATTCGCAATCAGCAGTACCACTGTTTACGAACAAAGCCACGAGGTTATCTTTGATACCCATAAAGTTTTTCTTTTTTGCTTCATTAGTTTCTGCAGCAATAGCAGCGTCAGCATATTCTGAAGCAAGCAGATAATCCTGAATAAATTGTTCTTTATGATTAGGATCAGCTTTCAGTTTATCCAATGACATCTGAAGGAAATAAAAAAGCGTAGCAGCTGCCGATTCGCCTTTCACTGCATTTACAGACTGGCTCAACCATTGATAGGCTTGGTTAGCGTCTACTTTCGGAGCCAAAGCAATATAGTCTACAGCCTTGATACCCAGCGCTTCGTCAGCAGAAGACACTTTAGTTCCTTTTGCAAGGAATTCTTCTGTGTATTTCATACGCAAATCATGCGTATTCATCAATTCATCAAAATACTTCTGATATTCAGGATTATTCTTATCCTTAATCTGAGCCATCAAGCCTTTAAGGATTTTATATCCGTCAGTAAAAGTGTAAAAACGGAGTGTGGGACAATTTTCCAACACAGCTTTCCAGGGAGTATACGCATCTTTAAAATTTCCTGCACGCACAGCCTCATGCGAAATACTACTGTTTGAGTTACAGTTAGACGCATCCTGTGCCACCACAGTGGTTGCTCCAGCCGAAAGGAACAACATAGCCACAAGCGTTTTAATTTTCATTGTATCTAAATTTTAGTTGTTATTATTATAGTCGTCTATTCTTTCTCTTCTTACATTCATCTCAATTACTCTACTCTGCGTTTGAAGAACCAACGTTCGTTGAACGTAAGCCCGATACTCACGCGGAAGATATTTTCATTCACCATGTTCGTCTCCAGTCCTTTTACGCGGACAAACTGTCCACTGATACTAAGTATGGAACGCGAACGGGGAACAGGCAGACCGAAACCGGCAGTTACACCATATTCACGTGAAGCCTTTTTCCCATCAATCTTATAATACGGTGTCGTATAATAAGCTCCTAAACGGTATTTTATGTGGGCGAAATAGGAACGTCCTATCAAATTAGGAATGTATTCCGCACCTACTGATATTTTTGTACGATCACAATAAGTGAAAGTTTCATTAAAGTCCTGACGTACATTCTCGTCACTTGTTACTACGCCAAAATTAGTTTTTGACCATTGCTGTAAGCTATAATCTGCACCAACTGTCAAACGCTTGTCATAGTTATATGTAAATCCGACTCCAAAGGTATTGGGTAATTCAAATGTAGCATCCAAGACATCCTTATATTCAGTTCCATAACTTGAACTAGATGCTCCCATGATTACAATTGACGTATAATCATTATTCAACTTATGTTTAGGAGAATATACAGCACCAATCGTCAAAGAACTCTTTTTATTCAAAGCCTGTGTATATTGTGCACCGAAATCCAATTTATAATCAGAAATCGAGGTTACCATTTTTCGCTGATAGGAATCATAAGAAGATGTTCCCGGATAGAACATTCCTCTTGTACGGGTTATATCTCCCCAAAAATAAGATGCATTCACACCGACAGAGAGATTCTTAAGTACTTTTACACCAGCACCAACGTACATTTGATGCAAACCACCGTCGCCGGTAAAACTTCTGCTATATGCCAAACCATTGTCCGTAGTCTGACTATCAGACACCGTATACCCCACATTAGAATATGGCAACAATCCGACACTCATCGCCATCCACGGAGCCAACCGGAACTGCATAGCGAGATAATCGAAACTGGCGTTTTTGGCATTCAACTTCAGGCCACCACCACTAATATTCATATTCTGTAAACTGACACCCCCTTCGAACAGGAACGTCAACGAATCAATGGCCGTATAGGAAGCAGGATTCGTTGGATTGATCTGTGCTCCATCCCTGAGTCCGAAAGCAATTCCACCCATCGCCTTGCTATTTCCGAAACTTTGATCGGACAAGTCGCCATAGCCATATCGTGTGTAAGGAGAGTTTGTATTATTTTGAGCGATTGCCATTCCGGTAACCATCGTGAGCAAAAGCGCACAAAGTGTGTGTTTAAATCCTACCATTATTATAGTTTAAAATTCTATTTAATCCTTTCAACACTAAAAATCTATCTGCAAAGATGGCACTTTTTACGCTGCTATCAAAAGAAAAGTCATCTCCGCCCGTTAAAAAAACCAAAAGTTCAGGATATTTATGCTTCATAGCCTCAATATAACCTGAAATTTCATATTCCATTCCTTTCAGCACCCCTGCACGGATGGCAGTTTCCGTATCCCTTCCCATCGGCAGTTTGCGCCCGTTGGAGTCTATCAGCGGCAAGCGTCCGGTAAACTGGTGAAGCGCTTTATAGCGCATCTGCATGCCGGGAGAAATATTACCGCCATGATATTGTCCTTTCGAGTCAATAAACTCATAAGTGATGCAAGTGCCCGCATCAATGACCAAGATGTCATTATGAGGAAACTGCTCGTTGGCCCCCACTACGGCAGCTATCCGGTCGTATCCCAATGTCTCGGGAGTTTCGTACAGATTACCTACCGGCAGCGGAGTCTCATGATTGAGCCATAACAGGGGGAACGGCAAAGCAGCCAGTTCGGCAAGTATCCGTTCGTTCAAATCGACGACAGTAGCTACAATCCCCCGCTCAATCCGGTATTTGGAGCAAAGAGCCTCCAAGCTATCCAATGATTGATTGGATTCGGTCAACACCTCCACCATCTCACTTCTATTGAAGAGGGCAACTTTCGCTGTCGTATTTCCTATGTCGATAATTAAGTTCAATACTTTTCGTCTTTAGCGGCGCAAAGGTAAAGTAAAAAAAGAAAAGTTGAAGCATACAGAAGGAATTATCTTCTTTTTTCATTTCAAATATCGCCCCCAAACGCCAAAATCGAACTATATATTTTTAAATATATAATTTATTAGTTATCCCTTATTATGGTACCGCTTTGCGTTTCATAGTCATTTTTCCTTACACAACATTTCCCTATATATCAATCAGTTACAAGAGTTTTAAAGTGTTCCGTTCAGCGTTCCACATTTTATAAGAAAAAAAGAACGCTTTTAAAGGCCCTATTTACCCTAATCAGAGGCTCTGTTTGGGTAAAACGAAGCCTCTGTTTGGGTAAAACAAAGCCTCTGTTTGGATAAAACGAAGCCTCCGTTTCTACAATCCAACTATTCTTCGTATATTCGCCACCAAAATAATAAACGGGCATTTCTGATGAAACGGACAATTCTATATCCATTACTGACTCTTTATCTGCTTATCTTTTCAAACGGACAAGCCATAGCTTCTGGCAACGACTCCATCCGCCTCAGCCTGCTGACTTGCGCCCCCGGTGAAGAAATATACTCCCTGTTCGGACATACAGCCATCCGCTACGAAGATCCGGCCAACGGAATAGATGCCGTATTCAACTATGGACTATTCAGCTTCAATACTCCCAACTTCATCCTCCGTTTTTCACTCGGTGAGACAGACTACCAGCTGGGAGCTACCGACTACGCCCGTTTCGCGGCGGAATATGCCTTCGACGGGCGCAGCGTCTGGCAACAGACACTCAACCTGAGCAAAGAAGAAAAAGCGGAACTCATCCGACTACTGCAAGAAAACTATCTTCCCGAAAACAGAGTTTACCGGTATAATTTCTTTTATGACAACTGCGCTACACGCCCGCGCGATAAAATAGAAGAAAGCATTGACGGAAAGGTAATATATCCCGCAGAGCCGCAAGACGGTTCGCTATCTTTCCGCGATATCGTACATCAATACTGCAAAGGCCATCCGTGGGCCCGCTTCGGCATCGACCTCTGCATCGGTAGCGAAGCAGACCGCCCCATCACGCAACGCCAAATGATGTTTGCCCCCTTTTACCTGATGGATGCTTTCGCAGGCGCCCAAATCGTCCATGATTCGGTTCAGCGTCCGCTCGTATCCGGCAAGGAGCTGATCGTAGACGCCCTTCCCGAGGAAGAAGAAGGCGGTTGGATGCCCACCCCGTTCCAATGTTCCCTCCTGCTTTTTATACTTACCGCAGCTGCTACTATCTACAGCATCCGCAAAAGGACAGGACTCTGGGGTGTCGACCTTATTTTATTCGGTGCCGCAGGCATCGTGGGCTGTGTGCTGGCCTTCCTCGCCCTATTCTCCGAACATCCGGCTGTCAGCTCCAATTTCTTATTGCTGGTATTCCATCCGGGACAGCTTCTGCTCCTTCCATACATCATTTATTGTGTCCGAAAAGGAAAGAAATGCTGGTATTTGACGCTGAATTTAGTCGTTTTAACACTTTTTATGGTGCTTTTTCCGCTAATTCCGCAGAGATTTGACTTAGCTGTTGTACCTTTGGCACTCTGTTTGCTGATACGTTCAGCGAGCAATTTGATATTGACCTCTAAAAAGAAATAATGAAAGGACTACTAACTTCCCTGATTACCGTACTGACCTTCACCGGGCTACAAGCTCAGTCGTTGCCTACTGCCCCTAAACTTGTGGTAGGACTCACGATTGACCAGTTGCGTACGGACTATCTGGAAGCTTTTTCGTCGCTCTACGGCGAGAGAGGCTTCAAACGCCTTTGGAAAGAGGGAAGAGTATTCCACAATGCAGAATATACATTCAGCGGTGTAGACCGTGCCTCTGCCATGGCAGCCATCTACAGCGGATCAACGCCTTCCGTCAACGGGATCATTTCCAACCGATGGATGGATGTAGCTACCCTACGCCCTGTCAACAGTACGGACGATGCGGCCTTCATGGGTTATTACACCGATCAGACCTGTGCCCCTACCAAATTATTAACCTCTACCATTGCCGACGAACTGAAAATAGCGACACAAGGCAAAGGTATCGTATACGCCATCGCCCCTTTCTGCGACGCAGCCATTTTCGCTGCCGGACATGCAGGAAACGGAGCGTTCTGGATCAATCCCACGACCGGAAAATGGAGCGGAACGACTTATTATGGCGAATTCCCCTGGTGGGCAAGCCAATATAACGACCGTCAGGCCATCGACTCCCGCATCTCCAGCGTCACATGGGAACCGGTTTTCCCACGTGGTATGTACACTTTCCTGCCAGATTGGCGGGACGTAGTGTTCAAATATAAATTTGACGACGACCGCAACAATAAGTTCCGCCGTTTCATCACCAGCCCGTTCGTCAACGATGAAGTAAATGCCCTCGCAGAAGAAGCAATCGGCAAAGGTTCGGTCGGCATGGATGACATTACTGACTTATTGGCACTTACTTATTATGCAGGCAACTATGCGCACAAGTCCGTACAAGAGTGTGCCATGGAAATACAGGACACTTATGTACGCCTCGACCGCAGCATCGCCAACCTGCTTGACCTGCTCGACAAGAAAGTAGGCTTGCAGAATGTGCTTATCTTCGTCACTTCCACCGGATATACGGACAGCGAATCGACGGATTCGGGACTGTACAAAATACCGACCGGAGAGTTTCACCTCAACCGCTGCACCGCCTTGCTGAACATGTTTCTGATGGCCACTTACGGCGAAGGAAAATATGTAGAAGCCTATCACGACCAGCAAATCTATCTGAACCACAAGTTACTGGAACAAAAGCAACTGAACCTGACAGAAGTGCAGGAAAAGTCTGCCGACTTCCTGATGCAGTTCAGCGGAGTAAATGAGGCATATTCCGCCCACCGACTTCTCCTGGGTTCATGGACTCCGGAAATATACAGAATACGCAACGGCTATCACCGCAAGCGTTCCGGCGACCTCGTGATCGACGTGTTGCCGGGATGGACTATCGTCAGCGAAAACGGCAACGAGAACAAGGTGGTACGTCATTCCTATATCCCCGCACCGCTGATCTTCATGGGTCACTCCGTGAAACCGGCCATCATTCAGACACCTGTAACAATCGACCATATTGCGCCTACACTGGCTCATTTCATGCGCATACGGGCTCCCAATGCTTCTTCTTCGGCTCCTATTACCGATCTTCGGTAAAAGATTCCTCACAAAAACCATGCGAAAAACATAAATAAATCAGCATTTTAATGTAACTTTGCGCGGATTTATATATGGAAAAAGCACCGTGCAGACAATCAAGAAATAATAATAAACTAAATAATACAACATGGGATTTAATGAATTTTTAAGCTCGATTTTCGGAAACAAATCCACACGAGACATGAAAGAAATCAAACCCTGGGTAGAAAAGATCAAAGCTGCCTACCCGGAGATTGAAGCACTGGACAACGATGCCCTCCGTGCCAAAACGGAAGAACTCAAAAAATACATCCGCGAATCGGCTACTGACGAACGCGCTAAAGTGGAAGAACTTAAAGCGAGCATCGAAAGCACCGAACTGGAAGACCGCGAAGAAGTCTTTGCACAAATAGATAAGATAGAGAAAGAAATTCTCGAAAAATACGAGAAAGCACTGGAAGAAGTATTGCCCGTAGCTTTCTCTATCGTCAAAGCAACTGCCAAACGATTTACGGAAAACGAAGAAATCGTAGTAACCGCGACTGAATTCGACCGCCATCTGGCTGCCACCAAAGACTTTGTACGCATTGAAGGCGACAAAGCCATCTACCAGAACCACTGGAATGCCGGCGGCAATGATACGGTATGGAACATGATTCATTACGACGTTCAGCTGTTCGGTGGTGTCGTTCTGCATAAAGGTAAGATTGCGGAAATGGCAACCGGTGAAGGTAAAACTCTCGTTGCTACCCTTCCGGTATTCCTGAACGCGCTGACCGGAAACGGTGTGCATGTAGTAACCGTGAACGACTACCTTGCCAAACGTGACTCCGAATGGATGGGCCCGCTTTATATGTTCCACGGTTTGAGCGTAGATTGCATCGACCGCCATCAGCCGAACTCCGACGCCCGTCGTCAGGCATACCTTGCCGACATCACGTTCGGTACCAACAATGAATTCGGTTTCGACTACCTGCGTGACAACATGGCTATCAGCCCGAAAGACCTTGTTCAACGCCAGCACAACTACGCCATCGTCGATGAGGTTGACTCGGTATTGATTGACGATGCCCGTACTCCGCTGATTATTTCCGGTCCGGTGCCGAAGGGCGACGACCAACTGTTCGAACAGCTCCGTCCGCTGGTAGAACGTCTGGTAGAAGCTCAAAAAGCATTGGCAACCAAATACCTTTCCGAAGCCAAACGACTGATTGCCTCCAACGACAAGAAGGAAGAGGAAGAAGGATTCCTTGCCCTTTATCGTAGCCACAAGTGTCTTCCGAAGAATAAGGCATTGATCAAGTTCCTCAGTGAACAGGGTATCAAAGCCGGCATGCTGAAGACCGAAGAAATCTACATGGAGCAGAACAACAAGCGCATGCACGAGGTGACTGACCCGCTGTACTTCGTTATCGAAGAGAAAATGAACAGCGTGGATTTGACGGACAAGGGCGTAGACTTGATTAGTAGCAATGTAGAGGACCCCACTTTCTTCGTACTCCCCGATATCACAGCGCAACTCTCTGCCTTGGAAAACGAAACAGAGCTGACAGACGAACAGCGCCTTGAAAAGAAGGATGCCCTGATGACCAACTATGCCATCAAAAGCGAACGTGTGCATACCATCAACCAACTGTTGAAGGCATACACCATGTTCGAGAAAGATGACGAATATGTGGTAATTGACGGCCAAGTGAAGATTGTGGATGAGCAGACGGGACGTATCATGGAAGGACGTCGTTATTCTGACGGTTTGCACCAAGCCATCGAAGCCAAAGAAGGCGTGAAAGTAGAAGCTGCCACCCAGACTTTTGCCACCATTACATTACAGAACTATTTCCGTATGTACCACAAACTATCCGGTATGACCGGTACGGCAGAAACAGAAGCCGGCGAGTTGTGGGACATCTACAAACTGGATGTAGTGGTTATTCCGACTAACCGCCCCATTGCCCGTAATGACATGAATGACCGCGTTTACAAGACAAAACGTGAAAAATATAAAGCAGTCATCGAAGAGATAGAAAAAATGGTGGCAGCAGGACGCCCCGTACTGGTGGGTACCACTTCTGTTGAAATCTCTGAAATGTTGAGCAAAATGCTTACCATGCGTAAGATTGAACATAGTGTATTGAATGCCAAACTGCATCAGAAGGAAGCGGATATTGTGGCTACTGCCGGTTTGAAATGTGCTGTAACCATCGCTACCAATATGGCCGGCCGTGGTACCGACATCAAGCTGAGTCCGGAAGTGAAAGCTGCAGGCGGTCTTGCCATCATCGGTACAGAACGCCACGAATCACGCCGTGTGGACCGTCAGTTACGTGGTCGTGCAGGACGTCAAGGCGACCCGGGTTCTTCTGTATTCTTCGTATCTTTGGAAGATGACCTGATGCGTTTGTTCTCCAGTGACCGCATTGCCAGTGTAATGGACAAACTGGGTTTCAAAGAAGGTGAAATGATTGAACACGGCATGATTTCCAAATCCATTGAACGTGCGCAAAAGAAAGTTGAGGAAAACAACTTCGGCATCCGTAAGCGTCTGTTGGAATATGACGACGTGATGAACAAGCAACGTACAGTAGTCTACACCAAACGCCGCCACGCTTTGATGGGCGAACGTATCGGCATGGATATCGTGAACATGATTTGGGACCGTTGTGCCAATGCCATTGAAGCGCCCGACTACGAAAACTGCAAGATGGATGTGCTCCAGACACTTGCCATGGAAGTACCTTTCACCGAAGAGGAATTCCGTAATGAGAAGAAAGAAAAACTGGCAGACAGAACTTTTGACGCTGCCATGGAACTCTTCAAACGCAAGACAGAACGTATGGCACAGATAGCCTATCCGGTCATCAAACAAGTATACGAAACGCAGGGACACATGTACGAAAACATACTTATCCCCATCACAGACGGAAAACGTATGTACAACATCTCCTGCAACCTGAAGAGAGCTTATGAGACAGAATGTAAGGAGGTGGTGAAGTCATTCGAGAAATCCATCTTGCTGCACGTCATCGACGAAGCATGGAAAGAAAACCTGCGTGAGCTGGATGAGTTGAAACACTCTG
>OIIE01000037.1_pt1 | contig 15382 bp, 14 predicted proteins | sample 1583201 | NCBI WGS metagenome assembly OIIE01 (sample SAMN02674795, study PRJEB24791) | human gut metagenome, SKBSTL041 | isolation source: stool | host: Homo sapiens | place: USA | reverse complement strand
AAGTGGTTTATACGGCTCCGCTGCTTCCCTACAAGGATCAGAATACGATGTTGGAGGAGCTGTATGCGAAATTCAATGTTTCCCGCCCTGATGATTTTACTGGGCATAGTCTTTCTGTGTCTGACATCGTGGCTTTACGGCAGAATGGTGTTGTAAGCTGTCACTATGTGGATTCCATCGGTTTCCAGGAACTGCCCGGATTTTTGAAACCGGAGAATTACCTGAAAGCCGCAGAAATGGCGATGGAGGACGATTACGGCATGATTGACGGCGTGATCAATAACGGAAAGAAGGAAGAACCGGCAGAGAAAGCATCGGTTCTGGATCAGCTGAAGGAAAAGCAGGAGGCGGTGCCGCCTGCGCCGCCTCGCAGGTGCTGCGAAGAAAAGGAGTTATAAATGCGTTTTACGGATGACGAATGGATGCTCATGATGCTTTACAGCCCTGGCACACGGACAGGGCTGATTGCAGAGCTTCAGACGATGCAAAAAAGTCTGACGGGCAGAGACAGAAACCTGCGCAGGTGGACGGCCTCGCTGCTTGCGAAACTGGCAGAGATGACAGATGCAGAATATGAGGCACTGGATTTGTATCCGGACGAATAAGAGAGAGGAGGAAAATAGACAGATGATGACGAAAACGGCTTATTATATGCAGATGGCACAGGAAGCTGCGGCACAGATCACTGGCAGCAAAGAACAGTGGACAGCGTTTCTGACCACATCCGCAAGGCTTTATAAGTATCCTTTTGCGGAGCAGCTGATGATCTATAAGCAGAGGCCGGAAGCAACGGCCTGTGCGGAGTACGATCTCTGGAATGATCGGATGAACCGCTATGTGAAACGTGGTTCCAAGGGCATTGCTCTTTTGGATATGCGTGGCGAGCAGCCGAAACTGCGGTATGTATTTGATGTGGCAGATACCGGAGAACGGAAGAATTCACGTCCGGTACAGCTCTGGAAAATGAATGCGGAGCATGAGCAGCCGATCATTCGAGCAATGGATGCAGCGTTTGATGTGCCTGCCGGTGCCGGATCTCTGGAAAATCACATTATGGAAGCGGCGGAACGCCTTGCAAGGGATTACTGGGAGGAAAACCACAGGCAGATCAGTGACATCGTTGCAGATTCCTATCTGGAAGGGTATGATGAACTCAACATCGGAGCTTCCTTTAAGAGAGCTGCCGCTGTCAGCATCGCATATTCCGTCTTTACCCGGACGGTGGGCAATGCAGATGACTATTTTGAGCACGAGGATTTTCTGGATATCTTTGATTTTAATACGCAGGCTGCCGCCAATGTGCTGGGAACTGCGGTCAGCGAAATGTCCAGCCAGATCTTCCGGGAAATTGAACGCACGATCCGAACCTATGAAAGAGATAAGCAGGCAGAAAGGAGCCAAAACTATGATGGAGCTGAATTACACGAAGAACGGCGATTACCTGATTCCGGACATCCAGTTGTCGGTGCAGGAACAGAAGCCGCTGGGCAAGTACGGGAGGATGCGCAGAGCGTTTCTGCAGGAGAACAACACGCTGCTGTACAATCACCTGATCCTAACCGAGAAGCTGTATCCGCACCTTTGGGAGATTCAGGAGACCGCGACCGCACGGATGGAGCAGATGATGGCGGAACTTCTGAAAGCGAATCCGGCACCGGACAAGAAATCGAACCAGATGGCCTGGGTGCAGCACATGAACATGCTGAAAGCGCAGGCAGAGGAAGTCATTCTGACGGAACTTATCAACAGCTAAATTTTATGAGCCTGTTTCAGTCCGAAGCAGAGCAGATTCAGAAAATTGATGCGGCGGCAGAAAATGCAGCCAGAGAAGCGGAGAGCGAAAAGCCCTCCGCTTTTGTCATTTCTGAGGATGAAATCGACCGGATGCTGCGGACAGGCTCCAATTTTGAGGGCGGAAAAATCCGTATTTATGCGCTGTATCAGCAGCAAGGGGACGCAAAAGAACGAGCTGCATTTCTGAAAGCGGAATATGGTATCGGTGGTCACAGCTATACCTTTATGGATGGCAGTCGCGGTTTTGCGGATTATGACGGGAAAGGCATTCTGCTTCGCAATTATGGTCATGACCGGGAAGTACGCCTCAAATGGTCGGCGGTGGATAAGCGGTTAGACCGGCTTGTGGAAAATGGTCAGTACCTGACTGCTCTGGAAATGGAAGAGTATCGAAAGCTGGAGCAGGAATACGGCGCGCCGCTTCCTATGCCGACTGCTGCCCATGTCTTTCCTCCAACGCCACCGGAACACTACGATACTGGAAATGAGCATGTGGACAACATGCTGAATACGGCTGCGGATGTCTATGCCCGGAGTGAACTGGCGGCACCCCAGCGTTTTACCGTGATGGAGACAGACGATGGCTATGCGGTCTGGGATGATATTCAGGACGGCATTCATGTAGAGCCGGATGGTGTCAGCGAGGAGTTTACCAGCGAATGGGAGGCAGAGACCTACCGTCAGCAACTGATTAAAAAAGTCCAGGAACGGGAGGCCAAAGACTGGCTCTATGTTGAGCAGAGTAAACAGAATTTGCAGCAGGACATTCCATTCCCGGATGTGGAATCCGAAGAAGCACCGGAAGCGGTTCACGCAGAGGCAGATCCTCTGGTGCTGGAAATGCAGGAACACGCCAGAGAACTTGCCAGAGAGTCAGGCTATGCACCGAATGAACGATTTGTGGTCACGATGACCGGCGAGAATTTCCCGGATTCTAAGGATGCGTTTGCCATCTGGGATTATGTTAAAGAAGAGTATTACGGATATTCGGACGGAAAAGTGCAGACATTTGCCGATTATGTGAGTGCGTCAGAGGCGTTGCAGGAGATTCGCGGCAGGAATATGGAGGCTGAAAAAGAGCCTGCGACTGTGCAGCCAGAACCGGCAGCTCCGGTGCAGCCGGATTATCGTGTCGGTGATACGCTGTATCTGGACGGAAAGGCATTTACGATTGAAAAAGTCGGGCTTTTCGACGTGGAGCTTCGGGACCCGGATTCCGTGTATCCGATCTTCCGCTCGGAAAGCAAGGAGAATCTGGCAAGACTTTTGGGGCATGAGGAAAATGTTCACCTGCATAATCTGGTGGTTGATCTGAATCCCGGCAGAGAAAAGCAAAGTGAGGAACAAAAATCGGTAATTCCAGAGACAGAGCCGGAGAACACTCATGCAGAAAACTATCGCATCAACAGCTTTCACCTCGGCGAAGGCAGTCCTAAGCAGAAATTCCGTGCCAACATGGATGCCATCTACACGCTGAAAGCCTTAGAAAATCAGCATAGGGATGCGACACCGGAGGAACAGGAAACGCTGGCCAATTATGCTGGCTGGGGTGGGCTGGCAGATGCCTTTGACGCAGAGAAAACTGCCTGGACAGGCGAATATAAGGAGCTGAAAGCAGCTCTTACGGAAGAAGAATATGCCGCAGCCAGGGCTTCGACTCTGAATGCGCATTACACCAGCCCTACCGTGATCCGTGCAATCTATGAGGCATTGGACGGTATGGGATTTGAGAAAGGTAATATTCTGGAACCGTCGATGGGTGTCGGCAACTTCTTCGGTATGCTGCCGGATTCCATGCTGGAAAGCAGACTGTATGGTGTGGAACTGGATTCCATCACAGGGCGAATTGCGCAGAAGCTGTATCCGCAGGCAGAAATCAAGGTGGCAGGTTTTGAAACCACCGACCGCCGCGATTTCTATGATCTGGCCGTGGGCAATGTGCCATTTGGCAACTACCGTGTCAGCGATAAGCCATATGATAAACTCGGATTTTCTATCCACAACTATTTCTTTGCCAAGGCACTGGATCAGGTTCGGCCCGGTGGTATCGTGGCCTTTGTTACCAGCCGCTATACGATGGATTCCAAAAATCCGGACGCACGAAAGTATCTGGCGCAGCGGGCAGAATTGCTGGGAGCTATCCGACTTCCCAACAACGCATTCCGTGCCAATGCCGGTACGGATGTGGTGTCGGATATCATTTTCCTGCAAAAGAGAGACCATCCCATTGATATCGAATCGGATTGGGTGCATCTGGGGCTGACATCGGAGGGTATTACCCTCAACGGCTACTTTGTTGACCACCCGGAAATGGTGCTGGGTGAGATTACAACGGAAAGTACCCAGTACGGCAAGGAAGAATGTACGGTCATTCCGATTCCAGGTGCGGATCTGGGAGACCAGCTGCATGAGGCGGTGCAGCACATCGGCGGTCATTATGAAGCACAGGAGCTGGCACCGGAGGAGGAGTTGCCCTTGCAGGGCGAAACTATTCCGGCAGACCCCAATGTCAAGAACTTCTCCTATGCCGTAGTGGATGGGGATGTCTACTTCCGTGAGAACAGCATCATGCGGAAGGCTGACCTTTCTGCGACAGCCACCGGCAGGATCAAAGGCATGGTGGAGCTTCGCACCATTGTGCAGGAACTGATCGACTATCAGTTGAACGATTACCCGGAGGAAGCGATTGCCCAGAAACAGCGGGAACTGAATGTAGCCTATGATCGATTCGCCGATCAGTATGGGCTTATCAATTCCCGTGCAAATGCACAGGCTTTTTCGGAAGATTCGTCTTATTATCTGCTCTGCTCTCTGGAAAATGTGGATGAAAACGGCAGGCTGGAATCCAAGGCGGATATGTTCACCAAACGGACGATTCGACCGGAACGGGCTGTTACCAGCGTGGATACTCCGGCTGAAGCTCTGGCAATCTCCATTGGAGAGCGCGGCAGAGTGGATTTGCCCTATATGTCGGAGCTTTTAGGTACACCAGGGGAATATGAAAAAATCCAGCAGGAACTGCATGGTGTCATTTTCAAAGACCCGATGACGCAGGGCAGCGAGGAAACCGGCTGGGTAACAGCTGATGAATATCTGTCCGGCAATGTCCGGGAAAAGCTCCGCGTGGCAGAGTTGGCTGCGGCCTCTGACCCTGCCTTTGCGGTGAACGCGGAATATTTGAAGAAGGCACAGCCAAAAGACCTGGATGCTTCGGAGATTGATGTGCGTCTTGGTGCCACATGGGTCAATCGGGATTATATCCAGCAGTTTATGGAAGAAACCTTTGAACCGCCGTTCTATCTGCGCCGAAATATTGAAGTGAAATTCTCTCCCATGACGGCAGAATGGCAGATTACCGGCAAGAGTACACCGAGCCGGAACGATGTCCATGCCTATATGACCTACGGCACCAGCCGTGCCAATGCCTACCGGATTTTAGAGGATACGCTGAATCTGCGGGATATTCGTATCTACGATACCGTGGAGGATGCAGACGGTAAGCAAAAGCGAGTTCTGAATAAAAAGGAGACCACCCTCGCCCAGCAGAAACAGCAGGCCATTAAGGATGCGTTCCAGAATTGGGTGTGGAAAGACCCTTATCGCCGTGCGGAACTGGTGGAAAAGTATAACGAGCTGTTCAACAGTACCCGTCCTCGTGAGTACGATGGTTCTCATATCCGCTTTGGCGGCATGAATCCGGAAATCCGGCTGCGTGAACATCAGCAGAATGCCATTGCTCATGTGCTGTACGGCGGCAATACGCTGCTGGCCCACGAGGTAGGTGCCGGTAAGACCTTCGAGATGGCAGCTTCTGCTATGGAGGCAAAGCGGCTGGGACTGTGCCAGAAATCCATGTTTGTCGTTCCGAATCATTTGACCCTTCAGTGGGCAAACGAGTTCCTACGCCTGTATCCGAGTGCAAAACTGCTGGTGGCAAGCAAAAAGGACTTTGAGACTGCCCGCAGAAAAAAGTTCTGCGCACGAATTGCCACTGGCGATTACGATGCAGTTATCATCGGGCATTCTCAGTTTGAGAAAATCCCGGTGTCCGCAGAACGGCAGGAGCGGATTTTGACTGCCCAGATTGATGAAATCGAAAATGCTATTGCTGAGATGAAATCCCAGAATGGCGAGCGTTTCTCCATCAAACAGATGGAAAAGACCCGGAAAGGATTGGAGGCGAGATTGGAGAAACTCCGGGCAACCGACCGAAAAGACGATGTGATTACCTTTGAGCAGCTGGGCGTAGACCGGCTGTTCGTAGACGAGGCACACGCGTTCAAGAACCTGTTCCTCTACACAAAAATGCGCAATGTTGCGGGCTTGTCCACATCGGAAGCGCAGAAATCTTCGGATATGTTTATGAAGTGCCAATATATGGACGAGCTGACAGGCGGGCGTGGCATCATTTTTGCGACCGGCACCCCGGTCAGCAACAGCATGACGGAGCTTTACACCATGATGCGGTATCTCCAGTACGGCACGTTGCAGCAGAAAGGGCTGACCCATTTCGACAGCTGGGCTTCTACCTTTGGTGAGACCACCACGGCCATTGAGCTGGCACCAGAAGGAACCGGATACCGGGCAAGAACAAGATTTGCAAAATTTTTCAACCTGCCGGAGCTGATGAATATGTTCAAGGAAGTGGCAGATATCAAGACTTCCGATCAGCTGCATCTGCCGGTGCCGGAGGCAAAATTTGAAACCGTGGTGGTGCAGCCTTCGGAGCATCAGCAGGCGATGGTGGCGGAGCTTTCGGAACGGGCGGCGGCTGTGCATTCCGGTGTGGTAGACCCGTCGGTCGATAACATGCTGAAAATAACATCGGATGGCAGAAAGCTGGGACTGGATCAGCGATTGATGAATCCGCTCCTGCCGGATGACCCAAATAGCAAGCTCAACGCCTGTGTGCGGAATGTGCTTCGGATTTATGAGGAAGGACAGTCGGATAAGCTGACCCAGCTGCTGTTCTGCGACCTCAGCACGCCGAAGAACGATGGAACCTTCAATGTCTATGAGGATATCCGCGCCAAACTAATTCAGTCCGGTGTGCTGGAAGAAGAAATCGCATTTATTCATGATGCCGATACTGAGGCAAAAAAGAAAGATTTGTTTGCCAAAGTGCGTACCGGACAGGTACGGGTATTGTTAGGTTCGACACAGAAGATGGGTGCAGGCACGAACGTGCAGGACAGGCTGGTGGCCGTGCATCATCTGGATGTGGGCTGGCGGCCTGCGGATATGACCCAGCGAAATGGTCGTATCATCCGTCAGGGAAACCGAAACAAAGAAGTGCAGATTTATCAGTATGTGACGGAAGGAACTTTTGATGCCTACCTCTATCAGACACTGGAGAATAAGCAGAAATTTATCAGCCAGATCATGACCAGCAAATCTCCGGTACGTTCCTGTGATGATGTAGATGAGCAGGCTCTTTCCTATGCAGAGATCAAGGCACTTTGTGCCGGAGACCCGCAAATCAAGGAGAAAATGGACTTGGATGTAGATGTTGCAAGGCTGAAAGTATTGAAGGCGGATCATCAGAGCCAGCAGTACCGATTGGAAGATAAATTGATGAAATATTTCCCTGCGGAGATTGAGAAAACGCAGGGGTTCATCAAGGGCTTTCAGTCGGATATTCGGACGGTGGCGGCACATCCGCTGCCGGAAGAAGGGTTCTGCGGCATGGAGGTGAATGGCACATGCTTTACTGAAAAAGCCGAGGCCGGTGAAGCAATTCTTGCGGTCTGTAAAGACAATCAGAGTTTGGAGCCGGTGCCGCTTGGCAGCTATCGCGGTTTCAAGATGGAGTTGTCATATGACAGCTTCCAGAAAGAGTATCAGGTGCTGCTGAAAGGCGAGATGACCCACCGGGTGCCCATCGGAATCAGTGCTGCGGGCAATATCCAGCGTTTGGATAATGCTCTTGCCGGGATTCCTGCAAGGCTGGAGAAGGCGGAACAGCAGCTGGACAATCTTAGGAGCCAGCAGGAAGCTGCGCAGGCCGAGCTTGGAAAGCCGTTCCCCCAGGAGGCAGAACTGGCGGAAAAGAGTGCAAGACTGGCAGAACTGGACGCACTGCTGAATATGGATGACCGTGAAAATGATGATCCAGACCGTGAGAGAACAACGGAAAAGCCGTCTGTCCTGGCAGAGCTGCGTGACCGTGCAGGGCGCATTCCGCCGATGACACATCGAAATGATGAGGAGGTGGCACTATGAGTGTTCGGGAACACTGGATCAATGTCCGGGTAAACCCGGAAGAGCTGGAGAGGATTCGTGAAAAGCAGAAAGAATTGGGGATTCGGAATACCGGTGCCTATATGAGAAAAATGGCGATGGACGGGTACTGCGTAAATCTTGATTTGTCGGATGTGGCGCAGGTATCCACACTTCTTCGCCGATGCAGCAACAACCTGAACCAGTACGCAAAACGCGCCAATGAATCTGGAAGCATCTATGCGGAGGATATCCGGGATTTGCAGAAGCGACTGGATGAACTCTGGGAGATGCAAAAGCTGATCTTAAAGAGGCTTTCTGGTATTCGATGACGGCGCAAACGTGCGGAATTTCTATTGCACATGGCACAGATGAAACAGTCTGTGTCATTACATATTTTTTGCAGGTCTTCCTGTTGACATCGTGGTGTTTGACAAGCGGGTACGATAAAATGAAGATGAAAAGAAAAACGAAGGGGTGAAATCCATGAAGATCGTATGTTTTTTGTTGAAGCTGGTGTTGAAAATCCTGTTGCTGCCGGTTGCGTTTCTGCTGCGATTTCTGTGCTTTATCTGGAATCTGCTGATGCAGCTATCCCTGTGGGTGCTTTCGCCGGTTATGCTTTTCGTTCTTGGCTGCGGCATTTATTCTGTGGTTCGGGCGAGCTGGACGGATGTGTTCCTGCTGACCCTGATTGAGATGGGACTGTTCGCAGCTGCGGTTGGAGCGGGCGGCATCATGGAACTGATGGAACGGCTGTGCGAGTGTGTAGAGGATGTTTTGACAATTTGAGTTCAGGAGGGATTCGATGGATATTCAGTTTATGAAAGATTATTATGATTTACGGTACGAGGAAACAGATGGAGAGAATCATTTTGTGGAAGAGACTGCTTATCAGGAAAAACAGTCTGAGCAATCGAAGATGGAAGACCAGCTGATGGAAATGGTGGGCGGCAGCGAATCTAATGTGTGGAAGCTGTACGAAAGCATTATGTGTGTCTATTTCGATATGGAAGAAATCATCAAGCAGGCCGTTTATTTGCAGGGAGCTTATGACCGGGAACGGATGTTAAAATGAGAATAGTAGATTGGTAAGAGCTGCCTTCGGGTAGCTCTTTTTAGATGGAGGAATATGAAAATGGCGGCTACAAGACTAATTGCGCTGCATATCAATAAAGGAAAGACGGTAGCGCAGTGTCTGGCTGACCGTACTGATTATTCTGAGAATGCAGCAAAGACGGAAGATGGAAAATATATCAGCGCGTATGCCTGTGACGCAAAGACCTGTGATGAAGAATTTCTGCTTTCTAAACGGCAGTATGAGCATATCACCGGTAGAACCCAGGCGCATGATGTGATTGCATATCAGATTCGGCAATCCTTTAAGCCCGGAGAGATCACGCCGGAGGAGGCGAATAAGGTTGGGTATGAGACGGCCATGCGATTCACCAAGGGAAAACACGCATTTATCGTGGCTACCCATGTTGATCGTGCGCACATTCATAACCATATTATTTTTAATTCAACTACATTAGACTGCACCAGAAAATTCCGAGATTTTCGCTTATCCGGTCTTGCGCTGGCAAGGCTCAGTGATATCGTCTGCCTGGAACACCGGTTGTCGGTCATTGTCCGAAAGCCCTACGGGGAGCGGAAGAAGAGAACGGAATACCCGGAGAAAAAGTCGCAGCGGGATGAAATCTGTGAGGCCATTGATGCAGCATTGGAAAGAAAGCCAAAAGACTTCCAGGAACTGATTGGAATTTTGCAGGAAGCAGGGTACGAGTATAAAGATGGAAAACAGCCTGCCCTGCGGGGGAAAGGCCATGCCAGATTTGCCCGTTTCCGTTCTCTTGGTAAAGGATATTCGGTTGAAGAACTCTGTGGAGTGATTGCCGGGAATGCGGTTCATAAAAGCAAATTTGCAGAGAAAACCCGCACAAGCGCACGGTCAGCACAGGTGCATCAGAAGGCGGAGCTGTCGTTCCTGATTGATGTCCGTGCCAAAATGCAGGCAGGCAAAGGCGCAGGATATGCGCGTTGGGCGAAAGTTTTTAATCTGAAGCAGATGGCAAAAGCCATGATATTCATGGAGGAGCATGGAATCAAGAGTTATGCAGAGCTGAAAGAAAAAGCAGATGAAATTTCTGAAAAATGCGCTGCGCTGCTGGAATCTGTAAAGGCAGATGAGGCACGGATGTCGGAAGTGTCGGTGCTGCGGAAGCATCTAATCAATTATGCCAAGACAAAAGATGTTTTTGCCGCGTATAAAGCATCCGGCTACAATCAGGAGTTCTATGAAGTGCATCGGGATACGCTGGCCTTACGCAGCGCAGCGAAAAAGGCGTTTGATGCTTATAAGAAAGAGAATGGCTCTGACAAAAAGCTCCCGCGCATCAGCGAGCTGAACGCAGAGTATGCGATGCTCCTGGAACGAAAGAAAAGCTCCTATGCAGAGTACCGCAAGACCAAATCGGAAATGCAGGATTGGCTTGTGGCGCAGAAGATTGTGCAGGAAATCCTGAAAGAGGACGAACAGAAGAAAGAGCAGCTGCATGAGCAGGAAGTGCGGCAGGAAGAAGAAAATAGACAAAGCAGTCGATGATGGAAAGTCCGGTGCAGTGTGGGCGTAATGCTCATGCTGCACCGGGCCTTTTTTCTTTGGCAGGAACTGCCGTTAAAGCATCCGGAACGGATGCGCAGCCCGATGCCGCAGGCAGCGTTCTATGGGGATTGGGGAGTTTCCCCAACAAGCAGAAAATCGCTTTCGTGTCACGAAAGCCCTGCTTGCAGAAGAGTGACGCTTGCGAGAAGTCGGCATTTTTTATTTACTCTTAAAGCGCGTTGTGCTATAATGTCAATAGAGTTTTTTGATGGCTTGGAAACCACTTAGAAAGATAGAAGGCGAGGAAAAATGGCAGTATCATACAACAGATTATTCAAACTTATGATTGATAGAAAGATGCGAAAAAAAGATTTATGTGAACTTGCCGGTGTGAGCACAAGCACTATGAGCAAGATGGGGCGGGACGAGATCGTTTCGTTGGAAGTCATTGATCGAATTTGTCAGAAATTGAATTGTAATGTCGAGGATATTCTTGAAATTCTGCCTGATAGTCCTGATAACGGGACATCAAAAAATGTAAAATAAAGACTGAGAACAAAGGCGGGTGAGCAATTTGAAGATTCTTGACAATATTACCAGTACGGTCAGGGATGATCTGCGAGTGGAAATCAAAAAGGGAAGCAAGGTGTCAATAGCGGCAGCCTGCTTTTCGATGTATGCGTATAAAGAGCTGAAGAAGCAGTTGGAATCCGTGGACGAGTTTCGTTTTATCTTCACATCGCCCACCTTTGTCAAAGAGAAAGCGGAAAAGCAGAAACGAGAATTCTATATTCCCCGTCTTTCCCGTGAGACCAGCCTATACGGTACAGAGTTTGAAATCAAGCTGCGCAATGAGATGACCCAGCGAGCTATCGCAAAAGAGTGTGCTGACTGGATCAGAAAGAATGGTACTTTTTGTAGTCAACGAAGCTAACCGCGTTGAAAATCAAGTGATTATGCAGATGGTCTTTATCGACGTGAGTTGTCAAAACAAACTCATACTTGCCGCCTAATACCGCCCCGGCAAGTTCCATGCCGATTTTGTGCGCTTCTTCCGGTGTGGTTTCTCCCACCGCAAAGGATTGTATCAAGTGCCGCCCTAAATGTGTGCCGCGATCTCCGGCAGCTTCCCGCGTCCATGCAAACTCAATATCGGCGGTTTCCAGCCCGCAGCCGAAAGAGGACGCAAGCAGCTTCCCGTCTGTCTTTTCGGGATTTAAGATATAGTCTATCGCAGCCTTTAAGGTTGATTTAATAGGGTGCGTCTTTGTAACCGCCATATCTCGTCCACCGCCTTTTTAATGTCCTCTATATCCTGCCTGTAAACCGTCCCCGTCGCATTGGCGCGTTTTGCAATTTGGTTGATGTTCCGGCTCACCGCTTGCAGTTCCCGGATATATGCTTTTGTGTCGCTTCGGTCAACGACAAGAATATACCCGTCTATCGCCATTTTACGGAAGTATGCCCCATACTGCTTTATGGGAAGCTGCTTCATCTTCTCGTCGATCAGCCGTTTTTCTTCTTCCGTAACGTAAAACTTCATCTGTATATTTCTCTTTCGGTTTTCCATTTCCGCACCGCCTTTCGGTATAAGGGTTTGGGATTATCCCAACAAGCATTTTCCGCAAACGGGTACTCGTTTGCTGTGCTTGCTATCTACTCCATACCCCCACCGAAAGGCGGTATTTGTTGCGCGTTCCTTTGATTTTGGACGCAAAAAAAGATTGCAGCCGCCATGCGCTGCAATCTCCCGATTTCTCATATTGTGAGGTTAATCCTCTGCTTTTTCGACTTCCGTTATCTCCCTTGCTGTTGCGGTTACAATCCGTATGCCTTTATCGCTCATACCGTCCAGCAGCGCGTCAAGCTGCCGCCGCCCGGTGGATTTCTCCGCATTGCTGTTCGGGAAGAAAAATTGATCTACCGAAATATGATACCGGGTTACAAGGTCATAGAATACCTGTAAACTCGGCTGTTGTCCCTTGTTCTCGATATTCGCAAGGTAGCGCGGGGAAATATATAACTCGTCGCTTACCTTTTTGCGGCTCTCGCCGTATTCATTTCTCGCGGCTTTTATAGCTGCCCCGAAAGCCTTAAAGTCGTACAATGGTACGGGTCTTTTTGCCATTTTCATTCACCCTGTTACATTTTACAGTTCACCTTTCTTTTTGGATATGTCCACACAATTCATATCATTAGGTTAAATACTTCCTGTTGTGTATTGACAGTAGACTGATTTTCTGATAAAATAAAATTTATGTAAAAGGAGGTGGCGTTTATGTTGCATAGCATGCGTATTAGATAAGCATTGAAAAAAAGGATTTTCCCATTTTCAACATGGGCTTTTTTGTCATGCTTATTTTGCGGATGCTATACAAAAAACTAACGACGTATAGATATAGTATAGACATAGTGCAAGCTATGCCTTAGTTTTGTTGTACTGCTCTGTGCATTATAAATGCAGGTCAATGCTCATGTTGAGGATTGACCTGCATTTTTTTGTGTAAAAAGGACGAGTGAAATATAATGCTTAAAAAATATTGGATAAAATGTCCGATTTGTAACGGAAAGACGAGAGTTCAAGTATTTCATAATACTGTATTAAAAGATTTTCCTCTTTTCTGCCCTAAATGCAAATTGACGCATATCATTGATGTAGAAAAATTAGAGATTGTAATCAAAAATACAGAAAAACAAACTTTTATTATTTAGAAGAAAGGATATAAAAATGAAACGTTTACCTAAATATACGCCTGCGGAAGTACGGAATGATCCATACGGATTTACTTACAAAGAAATGTCGGAAGTTATTGGCGAGAATGAAGCAAAAGCCTTATATGAAGAATTATATAAGCAATTACCACGCAAAAAAAATCTATCAATGTTGGTAAAAAATATTTGCAAAAGCAGTGATACTGAAAAGTATGTTTACGAACTGAAAGACAACAAATACATTGAAACGGTTTTTATCAAGCGGCGAGATGGTGGAACTGTTTGCGTGAGCACACAAGTCGGTTGTCCTGTTGGTTGTATTTTTTGTGAGTCCGGGCGAAATGGCTTTGTTCGTAATCTAACATCGTCAGAAATCGTACAACAGATTATATTGTTGCGTCGAAAAGTAAACCGTATCGTTTTTATGGGTATGGGAGAGCCTTTATTCAATTATGACAACTTGATAAAAGCAATCCATATTCTCCGAGATAGATATGGGCTCAACTTTCCAACCGACGGCATTACCATATCAACAGTTGGTCCGGTCGATCAATTAAAAAAATTGCGCGAGGAACATCTTAAAATTCAGTTGACAATATCTTTACACGCAGCAACACAATCTGCAAGAAATCGTATTATTCCTCACATGCGCATATATGCTATTGAAGATGTTGTTAAGCAAGCCTTATCCTATTCTGAAAGGCATAATCGCAAAATTGTCTTTGCGTATTTGCTTTTACCGGGTATAAATGACCGGCCCTCAGATGTAAGACAACTTGCAAAATGGTTTCGGGGCAAAAAAGTTATGATTAACGTGTTACAATACAACCCAACAAGCAATTCAAGAATTAAAGCACCACAGAAACGGGAAATAGTTGCATTCAAACATCAATTAGAGCAAGCAGGACTTGAAGTTACTATGAGAGTTTCTCATGGCAGAGAGATTAACGCGGCTTGTGGACAGTTAGCTAACACATATAATAAATTCAAAAAAAATGATTAAAAGTGCCAGACGCATAGACGCAGAGCCGATAACGCATTAGGTCAAAAAACCTATGTGTTATCGGCTTTTTTATTTAATATTGCGCAAAAGCCGCTGTTCCCTATTATAGAATGGATTGCGGGTAGTGTATTAAAGTCGCCCTTTTTTAAGGATACGGCGGTATCGGGGAGGTATCGCCGTGTCCATTTTTATTTACTGTAACCCGCCTAATGCTTTGCGGTCAAAAAAAGCTATGCTCCGCAAGCGGGATATTCCGGCTATGAGGACGAAAAGAAATCCCTTGCCGCAAGGATAGACGAGTTACAACAGCAGATCGCAACCGTTACCGAGCGAAAAAGGGATATATCAAGGTTTATTCAGATTGTCGGGAAATACAGCGACATACAGGAATTGACCTATGAAAACGTCCATGAGTTTATCGACCGTATTTTGATACATGAATTAGACCGGGAAACCAACACCCGGAAAATCGAAATCCATTATAGCTTTGTCGGACAGGTTGATACCGAGCAGGAGCCGACGCAAGTTGTCAACCATGACCGCCGCAACATGGTAGATGTAAAAAGTATCGCTATCTAACCCCAGCAAATAACAAGCCAGATTTCAGAATTCAGGTAAAGGGTTTGTTCGGGACAGAAGAAAAACGGTTTGAAGTGGTTGGTGGTGATAAGAAAAGATCAGCAACCAAGAAGAAATCTGACCTAGGCTGGATTGATCGGCTGGAAGAGATAGATGCTGCGCTGGATGATTTCTGATATCAATGCAGCGTGGAGAGTTATCTGAGGCAAAAATTTGTGCAACAGGTCGTTGCACAAACCACACATAAAATAGTGGGGAAGCGATGGAGTGACACGACAAGAATTATTTACATGGATACGTCAGCAGTACGGCACAGAGCCGGAATACCCTTGGCATGACTGGAATGCTGTGCTGCGGCACAACGACAATAATAAATGGTATGGTGTGGTTTTGGAAGTATCCGCTGATAAGTTGGGACTGCCGGAAGTAGGCATCATTGATGTCCTTAATGTGAAAAGTGATCCGCTGCT
>OIIE01000035.1_pt1 | contig 15541 bp, 17 predicted proteins | sample 1583201 | NCBI WGS metagenome assembly OIIE01 (sample SAMN02674795, study PRJEB24791) | human gut metagenome, SKBSTL041 | isolation source: stool | host: Homo sapiens | place: USA | reverse complement strand
GCACTTGACATCAAGCCCTTTGTCACGGACACGGAAGTACACCGAAGCACGGCTGTCAAGGTCGTTCTTCGATGTATCTTTCTGACGTATGTAAGCGGTAACTCTCATTGATATGTCTATGATATGACAAAAGGGAAAGAAGAAACTATCTGCGGAAATGCAGGTGACGATGCTCGGGATAGTCCGAAGCAATGTCCTTCAGCTGCTGTTCAAGTCGCTCGTTCTGGTATGGAGTGAGCGCATGGATAGCCTTGATGCAGACACTCTGCACAAGCAGGGTTCGTCTGCCGATAGTGTTTTCTTGGTCAATGCCCTTGTTGGCATGTGAAATCTCGCACAGTTCATTGAAGGCATCCTTCATACTGTGATAGCCTGTGCCATCCTTGGCATAGGTAACGGCAAGGCTGGCTACCTGAGCCAGTTTGTCGTTGTACTGCTGTTGATTGAAATCCTGATTCATAATACTCATTGATTAGTGGTTGGCAAGTTCATTCAGCTTCTGGGCTGCTGCCTCCTTGGTCTCAGCCTCAGACATGCTGCGGTTCTGACGCATCCACTTCAGAAGTTCAGCCTTCTCAAAGTAGATGAGTTTGCCGTTTGGACGGAAGAAAGGAAGCTCATGACGATGGGTCATCTTGTAGAGACTGCTCTTTGATATACCCATGAAAAGGGCTGCTTCTTCAAGTGTCAATACCTCCTTGGCTGCGCTGAGAGTGTTCTCCAGAACCTCGATGCGATGCTCAAATGACTCTACCTTCAAAAGAAGAGTCTCGTTGTCAATAGTCTTATTCATAATCTTGATATTTAGTTGTTTACGTTATCCTGAATGCTTGGTTTTGAGATAGCAAGCCCCTAAGGGTAGCGGAAACCACTACCTTGAATCAGGGCACTGCTTTTGATGAAATGAAACTGGTTGTTATCCTGAATCGGCTCGTTAGCCGTTATTCGTTATCCTGTATATCTATGACCTTGCGAGGGTGCGTGTTGGTCGCTGCCGTTCGCTTGGTTCGTGGAATCTTCTTGTTCTCGGTGTGTGGCTTGCGACTCCTGAATACCGTCTTGGTATTGGAGATAGCCTTGACCTTTTCCTCAGTCAGCACGTCTGCATAGACTGCGGTTGATTTGAGCGACTTGTGACCCATGAGTTTCTTGGTGGTCTCGATGTCACCAGTAGCCGCTTGGATCAATGTGCCAAAGGTATGTCGGGAGGTATGGAAGGAGATTGTCTTCGTGATACCTACCTTCTTGGCTATTCGTTTGAGAGCTGCATCCACATTGGCATGGGCAGGAAGGTGGAAAACCTTGTCATCCTTCTTGGGTGGCATCCATGCTTCTGCGGTTGAGCAGATTGGGACGGCATTGAGTTCCTTGGTCTTCTTCTGGACGATTACAAGTGTGTTCGTTACCTCGTTCCTCATGATGTTTGACCATCGCAAAGCCCTTATGTCGCTGATGCGTAGTCCTGTAAGGCAAGCGAAGCCAAATGCCAACTGGGTTTCCCTGACTCCGTTAGTCTCTTCGGATGCCATGAAGAGTTTGAGTTCATCGGGTGTAAGGTACAGCTTGTGACCAGACTTTGGCTTGGAGATTGTGTCTTCCTTCTCCAACTGATAGAAGGGGTTTGCCTTCAACTTGCCAGTCTTGACTGCCTTGTTGAATACTGCGACAATGCGTTGCTGCATGTTCCGCAAACTGGCATTACTCAACGGCTTTGCCTTGACTCTCACATACTTCTGAGGTACATAGTCATTCTTCAGCCAAAGAAAGAATGCCTTGAACCATGTCTTATCGAACTTCATCAGAGTGATGTGCGGTCTGCGTTTGGCTTTCAGAAACTCCTTCATGCGTTCTTGAAGGTATTGAGTCTGCTCGACAGTCCTCTTGGAATATTCGGGATTGCCGTCCATCCACTCCATGTAAGTCTGGATCCAGTCAATGACTTCGGGTGAGTCATCGTTGGGAATGTCGGGTACAACCATCAAGTGACCTTTCTCGGGAATGGTCTCGGGATGAAGGACGCGCTCGGCACGAATCTCCTGCGCACGTTTCAAGGTAGCCTCGTTGCGTTCCTTTGTCTCTTGGTTAATCTCAGGGATTAGGTAGAGGGAAAGGAACTCAAACTTGCGCTTGCCATTCTCATAGATGTCAAGATACAGGCTCTTGTTGTCGTTTTCAAGGTCTTTTTGTCGAAGTGTGATGGTCATATCAATGATTGTTATAATTGGTTATACCACTGGGGTGAAACACCACCCTGGTTTATCAAAGGGGGTGATTTCAAGTCACCTCCCTTAACTCTTTGAAGGGGGGGGTACTTTCAAAGTACATCCTTTACTTGAACATTCCATCAATGAGGTTGATGGCTTCCTCCTTCTTCTTATCTACGATTTTCGCATAGATTTCAGTGGTCTGAATGTTGGTGTGACCCATCAACTTGCTTGTGGTGAACAGGTCTGCGCCAAGTGTCAGCATCATTGTGCCGAAGGTGTGACGTGAACAGTGGAAACTGATGTGCTTCTCTACACCTGCTGCCTCTGCCCATTTGCGAAGGGCTCTGCCTATGACGGTCTGAGTAGTTGGTATATCAAAGAAGGGAGTTGTTATTCCCTTTGGTTTTGGTAACCAACGCTTTGCCTCTTCAGAGAGTGGGATGATGACAGGCTTCTCCGTCTTCTGCATTTCCATGTCAATATACTCGCCCTTGCCGTCAGGAGTCTTGAAAATGTGAATCGGTGCAAGTTTGTACATATCACTGAGTCGCAATCCAGTGAAACAAGCAAAGATGAAGGCTTGCTTGACCTCTGGGCGGTAACTGTCGGTTGCCATGAGGGCTTTAAGTTCCTCAATGGTAAGGTATTCCTTCTTGCCATCCTTTGGCTGAATGCGCTCCTTGGCATCCAGTTCCTTCATTGGATTGTTTCGGATAATACCTTGACGGACAGCATTGTTGAGAGTAGTCGAGAACATGCCGAGGTAACGGCTTGCCGTGTTCTGGCTGATAGGTCTTGGCTCAATGTACTTGCAGTGTGAGTTTGGGAAGGTGCGAAGGAACTTCACATACCCACGGCAGAAATCAGCATTGACCTCTTCAAGGGTGATGAAGGTCTGATTGGACTCTTCAAGATATTTCTCCACGGTGTGAAGCATTTCAACACGACAATGGAGGGTTGACTTCTTGGTGCTGACTCCACCTTCACAATACTTCTTGATCCATCCTGTCAAGAGTTGTGAACCCTGCTTGACGGTTTCCCAGTCTTGCACTCCGTGACCATGGAGAGCCTTGATGCGCTCTGCCTTGATACGTTCTGCGAGTGCCATCGTTTCCTTGTTCTGCTCCTTGCAGAGTGGATTGACCTCAGGAATGATATAGAGTTTCAGATACTCATACTTTCTGACTCCCTTCCAGTAGATGTCAAGATAGATACTCTTGTTGCCATCTGCGAGAGGTTTGAGACGAATCTTAATCGGCTCCTTCAGTTTGACTTGTTTCTTTGGTCTTGCCATGCTTGTTTATATTTTATTTTGGTAATTTACTCCCGAAAGAAGGGAAAATGAATTTTGCAGAGGGTCTGCGAGGGTTGGGCTTTTCGGATGCTGATATATCGTTTCTGCATCGTGATTATGCCTTTGAAAGCATGTGCAAAGATATGAAAATCAAGCCATATATGAGAAACAAATCAGAAACAAAAATCATTTTATTATATCTTTTTAAGAGTCGGTTGAGCAAGAATCGGAAAAATCAAAAAATCGCTTATTCGCTTGATACTAAGCACTTTATTTGTCACTTCCTTTCTTATCCTTTCCAACCAATTTTGGAGGACTAAGATATTCTTGACATCCTGTTCCTCGTTGTTCATGGCGATATACACCGAAATGGCTCCGATGATGGCCACGACACCAGCAATGGCATAGCAGAGTTTGACCATGACAGGAACGTATTTCACGATTTCCTCCGCTACGGTTGATAGAGCTGTCGTACCGGCCGAGTAATCACCTGCCGTACTTTGAGCCATAGCAGGTATGCCTCCCAACAGGGCAATGATTAACATTCTTACTTTGGTGGAAACTTGCATGATGGTTTTCTTTGCCTTTCGGCACATTCTTTTGAATTTCTGAAACATATTTATTACATTTTTGTGGTACTCTTGTTTTTTTGAATTTATTTTACACTTCTGTCAGCCACCTATATGCGGTAGCCGAAGAAAGCAGGGAACACGATTGAAGCACCAATGATGAAGAGGCACGCACCGACAAGTGATACGATAGACTTCACCACGCCGTCCTCGCCTGTGTTCATTTTGATATAGATCTGGAGCGCGGCAACGACTACGAAAACCGAGGCGACAGCGTAGCAGATGTACAGCACGTACAGCATCATCGTCACCACGAAGTCGTGCATCGTTGCCAGTGCGTCTGCACCCCAACTGTAGTTTACGCTGCCACTTTTGGCGAATGCCGCATAAGGGACAAAGCACAGTGCACATAATATTTTTTTTGCTTTCGACATTTTACAATCGGTCTTTGAGAGGTTTCCATACCAGTTTCGGACGGTTGCCCGTCTTTCCTTTGGCAAGCATCGCTTTGTATAGTTCGTCTGCCGTGTATGCGTCCGACAGGTAGGTCTCGGTTTCTTCCATCTGTTCCTCCGCTTGGGCTTTCAGGCGTTTTAGCTTCTCCGCCACGGCTATCTCGCCATTATTGTCTGCGGTTTCCGTCTCCTGTGGTGCAGGCGAAGCGGTAGGGGCAATATCTGTTTCATATTTCTCATTACCCACATTGAATCCCGTATCGCTCTCCGTCACGTACACACTCTGCTCATCTTCTGGCGCACCGAGGTCAAATACCTCTTCTTCCGGCTTGCCATTTCCTTTTTTTCCATAAAGGTCCTGCACGATGATAACTGCATAATAGACGAGATAGGCAACCGTCAGGACAATGGTGAAAATAAAATATGATTTCATATATTTTTGTATAATATGATTTTTATATTTGGTTGTGTGTGCAAAATAAGAATGGATAATTTGAAAGATAAAATTATTGATTATAAAACGTATCGTTTCAATATAATATTTTTTCAAAATCCAAAAATCATATTTCAAAATCATATTCAAATATGATTTTGGATAAGAAAACAGGAAAAGTAGGGATATAAAAAAGCCCTCCGTGATGAAGGAGGGCTTAGGGAGCGGGTTGTTCATTGTTTCTTCCCACGTAAGTAGTCGTTCAGGTCTTTGTAACCGGCATAACAGTTTGATTCGTTATAGACGCATCTGCCATACATCCCGGCTATGGTTTCTACTGTCTTTTGTCCGGCAAGGTCATTGTCAAGGTAACAGTGAATATACGTGTATTTTTGCAAATACGTCAATGTCCTTTTCAGATTACTGACCGAGTTCATAACAAGGTAGTCACAGGGAGCATTAATGCAAATGGCACTATCGTCCGTCTGTTTTAGGGTTAGATAGGACAGAAAGTCCATGAATCCTTCAAATAGGCAGACACGGCTCTGTGCCTCACCACGCGATTGGGGTATCAAGGAAATGTCCTTGTTCTTGATACATCCTTTGTAATAAGGGTTTCGTACCTCGTATCCACCGGATATATTGCCAAAGGCCAGTGCAAAGTAACGTCTCTGGCGCAGTTCGTAATGGACTTCCTTGCAGAACATTCGTCCGATATCCGAATCAATCATACGTGAATGGAGATATGAGAGCAGTGCGTGGTGTCGCAGCGGCACGATAATCAAATTCTTCATGTCGGCTTCCACTGGTCGAGAGGTTGCGGGCAACGCCCGGGTTCTCGGCAGCGACACACCATTGACATACCGTTTGATGTATGCTAATGCTTCACTCACACTTTTAGTTCCGCAAAGGTACTTACCCAGTTCCACAAGGTCGCCTCCGGTAGCCTCGCCAAAATCATACCATTCATTCAGCCGGTCATTGACTTTGAACGATGGCGTCACCTCTTTCCTGAGAGGCGAAAGATACCAATATTGCTCTGATTTCATATACTGCGCACGGTGGCCGAGCTGGGCCAAAAAGTCCACGATACGCACTCGTTTTGCTTCGTCTATGGTCATATTAAATTTCTTTTCACTTGTTTGTACGAAAGCGGTTTAGTTTAGTTTGCGCCCCTATATATATAAATACTAAATTAAACTGAATTATATAGGCCCGCGCCCGCTCTCATTCTTCATCGAAAAGCATGGTTTCTGCCTGTGTCATGTCATAATAAAAAAGTTTATCTCGTTTGATAACCAGTTTTAAGGTGTCAGTCAGATATTGCAGCAGTTTGACCATTACGTTTCTCCCACGCTTAAACCCGATTGCCTCGTAAGCAGTCATCATGGCTTGCAGCATATTTTCAAACCCACGGATGGGTTTGTCTCCAAATGCAGCGGAAAGGGCTTCACGGTGCTGTTCGATGCTTAGTTCCATAAAACCCGTCCGCTGTTTCGGTTTCTGATGTGGGGCATTCTCAAACAAATGCCCTTCTGCGAGAACCGGGAGCCCGCCCTCATTGACAGTGAAAGCAAAAGGTTTAAACTCTTTCTCACGGATGTGTAACGCATGAACTTCGCTGACGTTGGGACAATCGTTGTTTTTGCTGATGACCAGTACAGTCTCCGCCTTGTTGCTCATTTCCGTACCGATATGCCCGCGCACATTGTTATCTCCTTTATTCAAATGTAGCACACAGTGGATATGCAGGTCATACTTTGATGACCATTCCATCATCTTGTTAATGACTTCCACGGACTCACCGGTACTGTTTATGTCAAGCATCAGGTCACGGATACCGTCGATGATAACAAGTCCGTATCCTTTTCTTTGACGTAAGGCGTAGTCGATGACCCCAATGCGTATTGCCGGAGAGTATTCGCGCAAGCAAATAAAGTCGAGGTTTTCACTGTCGGTTGTAGTGGGCAGTCCGGCAAGCCGCAAGATGCGTTCCAGTACATTGTGACAATGGAAGCGGCTCTGCTCCGTGTCCACGTACAGAATCTTGCGTTTACCTTCCGGGAGGTGCGCCCGGTAGTTCAGCACTTGTTTCCCTGCCAGCGATGCAGCGACAATGGCCGAAACGTTAAATGTTTTTTTTGATTTCGCCTTGCCGGTTGATGCGCTGAAGTTGCCGAGCGTAGCAATGGTCGAGTTGTCTATCCAGATAATCTGTGGCGGCGTTTCATAGGTATCCGTCGCCCGAATCTGCGAGGCGGAGAGGATATCCGATAAGAAATCCTCCTCCGGCCTCATATCCACATTATATTCAGTTCTTCTTTCGTTTTCCATGGCGTCTTTGATTAAAGAAAGGTTGTGTGGCAGCGGCCTCGTTTGCCATACGTGCTGCTTCATCTACGGTTGGTTCATAATTCTGCAAAAGCCATTCGTCCAGATCTTCTTTGGCGAAATATATCATTTTGCCACGTGGCTTGTAGTGCGGAATCTCCTTGCCTGATGTTAGCTTGTACAGCATACTCTCGGATATTCCGATATACATACAAGCCTCTTGGAAGGTAAACACCTGTTTGGTGGTATATATATTTTTTTCCAGCAATGCGATGCGTTCCAACAGACTTTCTATCGGATCTAATTTCTTTAGGATGGCTTCGACGCTTGTAAGCCGTTCACTCAGCCGTTCCATGAATGTCAATCTATTATTTTGCATAAATGAGTTATTATAAATTTAGACAATGAAGTATATCCTCCGTTATGTAGCGCGCTAACGGAGGTCAAAGATAGGGCAACCCAAAAGGTCAGCGTGAGTTTGTACCGTGATAGTAACCACGTATCACGGCAACTGTCACGCTTTTACCTTTCACATACTTCGCTTATTGGCACTTCTTACCACTCTCTCAGTTCATCAATGGCTCGTCTGATACCGTAACCTGTTGATGTCATGTTGTTACGCAAGGCAGACAGAGCGGATGAAAGGCTTGAAGCTGAAACGAATCCTTTTCCATCCTTGGTTTGCAAGAACCGCCCACTACTGAGAACGGACTGCCATTTGGCTTGGATAAACGAGTGCTCAAGGAGTGTATCAAACAGGATGGCCACATGGCGGATATTGTTTACACGAATACAGAATCCTTCTTTACAGGAAAGCAGGGCTTCCATATCTTCAACGTGTAGGGTAGAAACGCAAAACAGATGATAAGCATTGGCACAAGCTGTAATACCTATCATCTGTTTACGAGTGAGATTGCATCCAAAAGAAAGAGGATAAATTCTTGTCGGTCCATCTTTGCAGCACGTGACGGACTGTGATGGTGGCACAAACGTATCATACGTTCGTTTCAGTTCCATACACTTCTCGAACGAGAAGTCTGCTTCGGTAAAAAATGCTCGGATAAGATGGGAGCAATCGTTTAATAGCCCCTTGACGATATGAATGTTCATTTCATGGCAGTTCCGGCAGACCGCATGGTCACAGTCGATATACCGGTGGCTGTTTACGAAATCCTCCACGTAACGGTAGTACTGCTTATTGCCCGTCACGACATCACGGAGATACATTGTTTTTGCTTCAACGAGCAATGCGAATAATTCTTTCGCTACATCCTGTTCTGCAACAAAATGGTGCAGATGTTTTTTCCCTCCAAAAAGAGAGAGAGCCATTGTTAGGTCTTTTCATGATGAAATATTTTAAATTGGATTTATATGATATATTATAAGAGTGTTGCTCCCGAAAGAGAATCCTGTCGGAACAACACCCTTATAAGTGATTACATATCTGATGTTCATTGCATTGTCAATCGAATAAACCGTTGGTCAGATTTACTGCATCGTCTTTTTTCTTATTGACGATTTTGGCATACACTTGGGTCATCTTTACAGATGTATGACCGAGTAATTTAGATACAGTGTACAAATCGGCCCCCAATGTCAGCATCATTGTGGCGAACGTGTGGCGGGCGGTATGAAAGGTGAATCGCTTGGAAATTCCGGCGGCTTTGGCCCATGGTTTGATAAGCTGGTTGATACCAGAAGGCAAATCGAACACATGGTCGTCTGCTGTCTTGTCCCCACGTTCCGGCATCCACTTCAACGCTTCATTGGAGAGCGGAAGGTAAATCGGTTCTTTCGTCTTCTGCATGGCTACTGCCAAGCGGTATTGGCCGTTGTCAATAAACACATCTTTCCATTGCAATCCGATAATGTCACTGATACGTAGTCCACAGAAGCAGGAGAACAGGTAGGCACTTTTTACCCCTTCGTTCTGCATTGGTGTAGCGATTAATGATCTCACTTCTTCAATAGTCATATACGAACGCACACTTTCCGGCATCTTGGGCTTCTCCGATTTTTCCATTTCGTTGAATGGATTCTTTAAGATCCGTTTCGCACGGACAGCGGCATTTAACGCACCGTTGAAAATCTGGTAATAGGTATTACGCGTAGAAGCCGAGATGGGTTTTCCTTTGGGACGGTAGTTTGTCAGCATATAGTCGATATAGCCGTGGCAAAAAGTGAGGTCAATCTGATTTAATGTGAATCTTTCTCCTGCATACTCTTTCAAGATATCGGTAACAGATTTTATCTGGCCTATGTTTTTCTTACCACGTTTCTTCTGTTCCTCTTTATAGAGTTGCATCCAGTCCAGCAGATAAACCTTATCCTTGTGATTCATGATACCGGCTTCACCACTTGTCAACTCTATGATACGCTTCGATTTGATTGCATTTGCGGCAGCCATTGTCGTTTCGTTCTGTTGGCGGGCATTACGATCCGTTTCCGGAATAAGATACATTTTCAGATACTCGTATGTCCGCTTACCATTTCGGTATATATCCAGATACAAACTCTTGCTGCCATTGGCCAACTCCTTCGTCCGAAGACGAATCGGCTCCTTTACTTTTATTGGCTTTCTGGTCCTTGGCATATTTGTGTCCTTTTATTCGTTATTTCCTATCACAAAGGTACAAATAAAAAACGAAATCAAGAAACAAACAAGAAACAAAAATGCACCTAAAAAAAGCAAAGCAACAGAAAACGTAGAAAACAACTGAAAATAAAAACTCGTATATAAATTATTGATATATAGATGATTTATCTATATTTATTTGGAACTTGTTTTCATTTTATATATGTCTTTATGATTATTGGTAAGAACCTCGTGGCTTCCATGCTGGAAGGTTGTGGCTTCGAAGTGATTAATATCGGTATTGATGTCACTTGCGACAAGTTTGTTGAAGCGGTGAAGGAAAACAAAGCGGACATCTTATGTATGAGTGCCTTGCTGACTACCACTATGACTTATATGCAGGATGTGATTCGGGCATTGGAAGAGGCGGGGATCCGCGATCAGGTGAAAGTGATGATCGGAGGAGCACCCGTGAGTCAGGGATTTGCCGATGAAATCGGTGCTGACGGGTATAGTGATAATGCTAATACTGCCGTGGCGGTCGCCAAAGTGCTGATGGGGAAAAGAGATTAAGAATATTTTAATTGTTAATACTTGAATTATGCATGCGAAATTCTTAGACACACTGGATTGGGGCATTCTGATTGCCTATTTTCTGATTCTTATCGCCATTGGTATATGGGCAAGTTCCAAACGAAAGAAGGGGAGCAGTCTCTTTTTGGCGGAACATTCTTTGAGATGGCACCATATCGGATTCTCCATGTGGGGGACTAATGTGGGGCCGTCTATGTTGATAGCTTCTGCCAGTGCCGGATTTACTACCGGCATCGTTTCGGGCAATTATGCCTGGTATGCCTTCGTTTTTATATGCCTGCTTGCTTTTGTTTTCGCTCCCCGTTACTTGGGTTCTCGTGTTTCCACCTTGCCGGAGTTTATGGGAAAGCGGTTCGGACAGTCTACCCGTAATATCTTGGCATGGTATACGATTGTTACAATCTTGATTTCCTGGCTAGCATTGACATTGTTTGCGGGTGGCGTTCTGATTCGTCAGGTATTCGATATACCGATGTGGCAGTCCGCTTTGATATTGCTGATCATATCCGCATTCTTTACGATGCTCGGAGGATTGAAAGCGGTTGCCTACACGAATGTTTATCAGATGATCCTGTTGATTCTTGTTTCGGCTGCGTTGGCTATTGTAGGAATCTATAAAGTTGGTGGTATATCGGCTCTGACAGATGCCGTTCCGGCAGACTTCTGGAATCTGTTCAGACCGAATGATGATACCGCTTTCCCTTGGTTGCCGATTATTTTGGGATATCCTGTGATGGGAGTATGGTTCTGGTGTACGGATCAGTCGATGGTACAGCCTGTGTTGGCAGCCAAAAGTCTGAAAGAAGGACAGTTGGGAACGAACTTTACCGGATGGCTCAAAATACTGGATGTTCCTCTTTATATTCTTCCGGGTATCATCTGTCTGGCCTTGTTTCCGCAGTTGGAGAATCCCGATGAGGCGTATATGACGATGGTAACCCATTTGTTTCCTGTCGGGATGGTGGGGCTGGTGTTGGCTGTGTTGACTGCCGCGCTTGTCAGTACTATCGGATCGGCATTGAATGCTTTGAGTACCGTGTTTACAATGGATATTTATGTGAAGAAGATTCGCCCGCAGGCGAAGCAGAAGGAGATCATCCGGGTCGGACAAGTGGTGACGGTAGCCGGTGCTCTGATATCGGTAATCATAACGATTGCCATTGACAGCATTCACGGACTGAATTTATTCAATGTTTTCCAGTCTGTATTGGGATTCATTGCACCTCCTATGGCGGCAGTTTTCCTTTTTGGCGTTTTCTGGAAGCGTACGACTACGTTGGCTGCTAACGCTGCCCTGACAGTGGGGACGGTATTCAGTATAGGAGTAGGTGTATTGTATCTATGGGTATTTCCTGCGGATCAATATTCTGCATGGCCTCATTTTATGTTATTATCCTTCTATCTGTTCGTTATTATCGGGATAGGGATGGTAGTTGTCGGTCTATTGGATAAGACTCCTCAGACGGCAATATTGAATATGGAGAAGATCGAAGAAAAGCCTGCCCGCATTGTACTTATCTTATGGGGGTTGCTTATCGTAACTATGATAGGGCTTTATATCTTCTTTAATGGCCATTAAAGAAGATATAAAGCTGACTAAAAAGTCGATAGTATCTTAAGTCTCCTCCTTCGGGAAGGAGGAGTACCCGTAGGGGGAGGTGGTAGGTAATTATATAACTTGTTTATTATCATTAATTTATTTCTTCACCTACCACCTCGGTCTTCGACCACTCCTTCCCGAAGGAGGAGAATGGTGGTACTACCGACTTTTAGTAAGCCCCCGATCACAAATTTATCTGTGTTTTCTTTTGCGATAACAGTTTTCGTAAGTGCACAGTCCACAAGTGTATTCAAGCTTGCGGACATTAGTGCCCGTTCCGATGACGCCACTAACTGATTTGATGGGTACCATGAGGCTGGAATCTGTCAACCGGATGCCACAGGGAGCAGCTATGGGGAACAATGGGAACAGTTTTTGTTGTTCCGAAACGTGCCATCCACAGTATCCTGGGCTGTATCGGTTGGTATGTTTCCAGTTCTTCTCCCGTATATATTCAGCCAAAGCGACTTCCATGCAATCAGCCGTCTTTTCTGCAATAATACTCCCTAACGAGTCTGCTATGTATATTTTGACCATATCTTCTTCTTGTTGCAACGTATGCTGGAATACCTCAAACTCAGTTCCGGCAGTAGCTGCAAAAAAGACAAACGCTTCCGATCCTCTTAATTGACGGGCGATGGTTTTACCAACAGAGAAAACGGTACTTTTACTTTGTGTAGAAAAAGTGTTTTGCTCAGGGCTCCGTGTGGGAATGGTGTCTTGTATAGGATTGACAGTGGGTGGATGGATGCTTTGTACGCTAAGAGTCTCTTTTTCGATATCAAGTGTACCTTCCATAAAGAAGAATGCGAACCGAGGGCGAAGCAGGGGAATAACCCGTTTTAGCAACGTATTAGTCTCATCTATTACCATCTGATCCGGTATAGAATCTTTGTATCCCATTGCTTCATAAATTTCGGACGATGGGATTCGTAAGTCTTGATAAGTGAGTTCTTGCTCAATCATTATTAATTGACATTATCTGAATGACAGCCTAATTTCGAGTTTCATTGAACTCTTCCAATGCTGTATAAAAAGCATTTATATTAGCTAATGGCGTATATGGCGGTATATCGCAACCGCTCGACAGAACGAAGTTCGGATATGCGGCAGTGGCTTCCAATAACTGTAGAGTCGCTTTTTTCATTTCCTCCGGACTCGACATCTTGAAAAGACTGACCGGATCAAGATTACCCATCGCAAGAGCATCGGCAGGAACTTCTTTCAATGCTTCTTCCATGTTGATTTTATTTCCGAAATGATAGGCTGCCGCACCCGTATATACCATAGCCTGGGTGCAATTTCCTGTATTCCCGCAATTATGAAGTACAACGGTGAAATGATCATCCTGAACCTTCTCAACTATTTCTTTTACGAATACAGAAGAATACTGCAGGCAATCTTCATTGGATAATAATCCGGCCGCAGGTTCCGCCATTACCACTCCATTCACTCCGGTCGCTTTCAGGGCCATGCAGTATCGAATAATGAAATCGGTACATTTGTGGAGCAAAGTGTTGGCTGCTTCGAGATTGATATAAATCAGCATCATGATTTCGGACATATCATACAAGCGTCCCGCTAATGAATAAGGACCGATACAACCAGCCAGCACCGGACGGTCTGTGATATTCTTTGCAGTCAGCATATTCGCTTTGAGATATTGCGCGATCCTTCCTTTATTCAGTGCTGGTATTTCCAAGGCATCAATGGCAGCTTCGTCTGCAAGCAAACGACCGGATACGCTTGGTACTTCATTCTCCGGAAATATAATTTCGGCTCCGAATGCTTCCGCCTCTACCGTTAAATCCATGATAACCGTTGCGGCAGCAGCAGGATATTTGTCGCAGAGCGCTTTGATTGCTTCATAATGCACCTGTCCGTTCGTTACTGCATCATGAACCGTCTTTCCGATAAGCTCGATGCCCGGATGTGTCATGATAGGAATGGAAATGACCTTTTTATTTAGGATCGTCTGACCGATCCAGTCTTTCATATTCAGTTTACCCATAACTTCTGTTTTTTAACTTCGTCATATAGTAAGACGATATTATTGTTCTTTTGTAATCTTGAAGTTTGCATAAAAAATAGATGATTATTATAAAAAACTATGTGTCATAATTGTATCTATGATATTTTACGCACTAGAATCAACGTAAGTGAAGGATTTTAGACTGAACATTTCATTGATCTTAATGGCATATTATATAAAATATCTCGGCGGATAATGTACTGGAGAGGATGAAATTATTACACTTTATGCGATAATAAGTTGGACGTTACAAAAATAACGAATATATTTGGTGTTAAATTAGTATCATATAGTTCTCTTTTGGTATAATGGCAAATAGAAAAATGATGCAATGTAATTCTTTAATAGTACCTACTTTAAAAATTGAAATTATGAAGACGATTAAGCAAATTGTATTTTGTGTCTCATTACTACTTGTAATGAATTGTTTTTATTCTTGTTCAAACTCAAATGATGTTGTTATAAATACACAACAAAATCAAGAAAAAACACAAGATGTTGAAATTCAAGAGTTAATAGACTTTATAGAAACCTTGAATGCTAATAAAATACAGACTCGTGGTCCCTTTTGGAATCGAATAAAGCGTTTTCTTGTAGGAGATGCTTGGGGTTATGGTTGGGGAGTAAATAAAGGTTTAACACCTAGAGGTGGCTTGATTACGGCTGTTGTATTCTCACTTATTTGTGCGGCTTCAGATGATGATCTTCCTAGAAATTGGTGGCATTTGAGTTCAAATTGGAAGGTATACGATGCTCCGTTAAGACCTTATGAAATAATTGGAAATGATCATAATAAGACAATATATAATATGATGAGGGAAGATCCCGTAATAGCTAATGGTACTTTTTCTAATTATTATTTATATAATTCTACTAACAAAAAATTGAAAAGTTATGGATATACAGAAGAAATGCCCCTGTTGCTTCAGACAAGATTGCTGGAAATAATGGATCTGGTTAAGAAAAGTACTTCTGTTGATCAACTGATGAATTTAATGAAGCAAGAATTTCCTCAGCGAGTATCTGAATTTCAGCTTGTAGAGAGTTATATTAATGGTTTAGTGAATATGGATGATAAATCAACTGTTCGTGATTATACTAAACAAGTATATGCCCAAATTGATGCTTCATCTTTAGATGTATCAGCTGTTTCTCGATTAAAAACTATGATAGCTATTGCTGAAAATAGCAAATTTTTGTGGGTTGAAACAAAATGATGATTGATTAAGGGAGCTTTCGTTTTTTCTCTTTTTATTAAACACACTTATTATGAAACAAAACAAATGCCTGCTAGTGGGATTAATATCTTTGATGTTCAGTATCAACTCTTTGTATGCTCAGAAAGATTCACTGAATGTTTCAACTAATAACGAGTCATATAAACGAGTATATATCTTGGATGTCGGGTTAGGGATTGGTTTTACTGGTATACAAAAAAATGGAAGCAGCTC
>OIIE01000031.1_pt1 | contig 15920 bp, 16 predicted proteins | sample 1583201 | NCBI WGS metagenome assembly OIIE01 (sample SAMN02674795, study PRJEB24791) | human gut metagenome, SKBSTL041 | isolation source: stool | host: Homo sapiens | place: USA | reverse complement strand
CATGCTGGTCACGCTGGTCATACGGCCTGCGCTGGCCACAGCGGTGGGGTTCATGCCCGCCATCGCAAAGGCAAAGGCGAACAGCAGCACGATGGCCGCGCCCTGACTGCGGGCCTGTACCAGCAGGATGTAGAAGATGGTGCAGCTCACGCCCATGACCACCATGGCCTTGCGGGGCTGCTTGAAGGGAAAGACGAAGGCGATAAGCAGGCGGGCCACGAGGGTCGCGCCCCACATGACGGTGACGGTATAGGCCGCCAGTGCACCCGCGATGATGCCGCTGCCCTTAAAGTAAGTGACCATCCAGCCGGTGACGCTCTGCTCGGCGGCGTTCTGGCAGAACAGCAGGCCGGTCAGCAGCCAGAAGCGAGTGGACTTGAGGAAGCCCCAGTCGGTGACTTCCTTCCTGCCTGCGCCCTTCCCGGCGAAGGGAGTGCCCATATACACCAGCCAGAGCAGCAGGCCCAGCACCGCCAGCACCAGCACCGCAAAGGAGCCGCTCACCCTGCCCGCTGCCGCGATGAAGAAGGGGCAGAGCAGTGCGCCGCAGGCGTAGCAGCTGTGCATCAGGTTCATGCCTCGGGTGCGGTCGGCCGAATGATCGCTGACGAGGATGGTGCAGGTGTTGATGACGCTTCCCTTGGCGATGCCCACGAGAAAGAACCCCAGCGCCAGCACAGCCACCGCACCGCTGAGGCCCATCATGGCGTAGCCCACCGCGTAGCCGATGGTCAGCAGCAGAATGCTGGGCTTCATCCCCAGCCTGCCGGGCAGCATCGCAATGAGAAAGCCCGCCAGCAGGTTGCCGATGCTCATAAGGGACAGCAGCGTGCCGGTCATACCGTAGGCAAAGCCGTACTGCTCCTGCAATAGGCTGACCACCACGCCGCTGGAGATGGCACAGATGCCGCTGAAAAAGAAGGTGATGAAGCCCACGTTCCGCAGGCGGGTGTTCTTTTGTTCCATATGGTTCCTCTTTCCTGTTTTCCTTTTCCGTCCGCACTCACCATAAGCGCGTTGTATCCTGTTTTATTATAGCTTTCTGCCGCCGGAGTTTCAACCTCTCCGTCACGGCAAGCCCTCTCAGGCGCTTCCGCGCCAGAACCGGGTTGCGGCCCCCAGCGTCTGCTTCGCTCTCGCTCGCATCCCGCTGGCCGCTGCCCCAACAACTCCTCCCTGTTTCCGCCGCTGGCGGCGGTCGTCGCTGTTGCCCCCGGAGGGAGAGCCATTGGCAGGCCGGGCAGGTTTTTGCTGGACGAGCAAAGTTTTATTTTATCGGGAACTGTAGTGCCTTGTGGTCTCGATTCACGGCAGCTTTACAAGGCGCGCTTTTTCAGAAGCCTCTGCCCGCGTAAGCGAGGCCCGGCATTTTGCGCCAGCATACGCTTCCAGCGTCCAGTGCAGAGTGTCCCGGCTCGCCAGTGCCTCTCCCTTCGGGAGAGGTGTCACCGAAGGTGACGGAGAGGGCTTCCCCCGTAAGCCATGCAAAAAGAGGGCCGGACATTTTTGTCCGGCCCTCTCTGAGGTCAGTGCTTATTCCGCCTTGGTCTCGGGCTTTGCCTCAGCCTCCGGCTTTGCAGCCGGTGCTGCGGGCTTTGCTGCTGCGGGGGCAGCAGGCTTCACCACGGGCTTCGGGGGATACGGATCGTCCTTCAGCGGGAAGAGGATGATCTTCTTCGGGCACTTCTGGGCGCACATACCGCAGCCCTTGCACTTGTCGTAGTCCACACGGGCCACGCCGTCCACGACATGGATGGCGTCGAACTTACAGGTGCGCTCGCACATACCGCAGGCGATGCAGCTGGTGGTGCAGAGCTTGTTGGCGACAGCGCCCTTATCCTGGTTGGAGCACATAACGACAGGCTTGCGCGGGCCGCCGACGTCGATCATGATGACCTTCTTGGGGCAGATGTTGGCGCAGGCACCGCAGCCGGTGCACTTGTCCTTGTCCACCTTGGCCACGCCGTCCACGATGTGGATGGCGTCGAACTTACAGACCTTGGTGCAGTCGCCCAGACCGATGCAGGCGAAGGAGCAGGCCTTGGGGCCGCCGTACAGGGCAGCAGCAGCGGCGCAGGTCTGGATGCCCTTGTAGTCGTAAGCGGGCTTGCAGTGCTCGGAGCTGCCCTGACACTGGACCACGGCCTTCTTCTCTACAGCGCTTGCCTCACCGCCCATGATCTTGGCGATAGCGGCGGCAGCCTTGGGGCCGCCGGGGGCGCACTTGTCGCAGGGCACGCCGTCCATGACGACGGCCTTTGCGTAGTCGGCACAGCCTGCGTAGCCGCAGCCGCCGCAGTTTGCGCCGGCCAGACAGCTGGCAACTTCTTCGATGCGGGGGTCTTCCTCAACTGCCATGAACTTGGCAGCGGCGACCAGAATGATTGCGCCGACAGCACCGACGATGGTGCAGAGGATAACAGCAGATGCGATATTCATAAATCCTGTTCCTCCTTTACAGCGTCACATTGAACAGATTCTCAACGATGCCGCCAAAGCCCATAAAGGACAGGCTGGTGATCGCTGCGGCCAGCAGAGTGATGGGCAGGCCCTTGAAGGAAACCGGGGGATCACAGGCCTCCACACGCTTGCGCACGCCGCTGAACATGACCATTGCCAGCATGAAGCCGACGCCTGCGCCCACGGCACAGATCAGAGCCTCGATGTAAGCAGCGCCAAAGCCCAGAGCAGCCACATCGGCGCCGTAGTCATCGACGACCAGAATGGTGACAGCCAGAACGCAGCAGTTGGTGGTGATCAGGGGCAGATAAACGCCCAGAGAATTGTACAGAGCCACGACATACTTCTTCAGGAAGATCTCGATGAACTGCACGAGGACTGCAATGACCAGAATGAACACGATGGTCTGCAGATAGCTCAGACCGGCGGGGTCCAGAACAAAGATCTGCAGCGGGAAGGTCACGGCCGTAGCCATGAACATGACGAAGATGACGGCGCCAGACATACCCACGGCGGAGTCAAGCTTCTTGGAAACGCCCAAGAACGGGCAGATGCCATAGAACTTCACCAGCACGTAGTTGTTGACAAGGATCATGCTGAAGAAGATAGCAGCGAGTTTGACGAGCATCTTATTAGCCCTCCTTCTTCAGATTGTCGATGTCGCAGCAGCTCTTGCGCTCGATGCGCGCATCCAGCTTGCCCTCCAGCCAGACACAGCCAGCCATCAGGATGCCGTAGCAGAAGAACGCGCCGGGAGCCTGCGTCATGATGCCGATGCGGGCGACGCTGTCGGGCAGGACCTGGAAGCCCAGCCAAGTGCCGCTGCCCAGCACCTCGCGGATGGTAGCCATCAGCACGACGGTGAGGGTGTAGCCGATGCCCATGCCGACGCCGTCCAGTGCGGAGTCAACGACGTTGTTCTTGCAGGCGAACATCTCGGCACGGCCGAGGATGATGCAGTTGACGACGATCAGGGGCAGGAAGACGCCCAGAGCGGTGTACAGGCTGTCCATGTAGGCGTGCATGACCATCTGGACGATGGTGACGAAGCCTGCGATGATGACGATGTAGCAGGGCAGATGGACCTTTGCGGGGATCACGTTGCGCAGCAGCGAGATCAGGATGTTGGAGCAGACCAGCACGAAGGTGAAGGCTGCGCCCATGCCCAGTGCGCTGGAAACTGCCGTGGTGACTGCCAGACAGGAGCAGGTGCCCAGAACCAGACGCAGAACGGGGTTCTCTTTGATGATGCCGTTGGTAAGGATGCTTACCTTGGACTTGTTTTCAGATGCCATTTCTTACCAACCTCCTTTATGCCAGCTCGTTGTAGCAGTTGACGCAGTCGTTGATGGCGGCGAACAGTGCCTTAGAGGAAATGGTCGCGCCGCTGTATGCGTCAAAGCCCTGACCGATGGCGATATTCTGGGTGCCGTCCATGCCGTTGAACTGGGCAAGGAAGGTATCCGTTGCGACATTGGAGCCGATGCCCTTGGTCTGAGTGGAAGCGTCCACCCAGATGCCGGTGACGGTGCCGTTGGTGTCAAAGCCCATGATGACAGACAGCACGCCGCCGTCGAAGCCCTTCTCCTCAGCCTTGATGGCGATGCTGCCATCCTCAGCCTTGACCACGCCGGTGACGTTCTCGGTGGTGTAGCCGGTCACTTCTTCCAGCGTCTTTGCGTCGGAAACAGTGGGCATGACGTCCACATAAGCTGCCAGAGTGGCGGCCTTCTGGTTGGCGTCGATGATGGGCGCAGTAAAGGAGTTGACCAGAGCCAGCAGGAAGCTGACCACCAGTGCGATGACGCTCAGCACGACTACCGGCTTTACCGTGCTTTCCCAAGTAGACTTATTCATTTGCCAGCAGCCTCCTTCTTAGCAGGTTTGAGATAGCCATACGGCGTCTGGCGGGTCAAGTCATTGATGTACGGGACCCACAGGTTCATGAACAGCAGTGCGAAGGACACGCCCTCGGTGTAGCTGCCCCAGTAACGGATGGCGAAGGTGACGATGCCCAGCGCCACGCCGTAGACCAGCTTGCCCTTCAGGGTGAAGGGGCTGGTGACGTAGTCGGTCGCCATGAACACAGCGCCGAACAGCAGGCCGCCGCTCAGCACAGCCACCAGTGCAGCGTGGACGCTGTGGGTGGCGATGAGGTAGAACAGGAACATGCTGCCAACGTAGGCGGCGGGGATGGCGATGCTGATGGTCTTGGTGACGACGAGGTAGATCAGGCCCAGCACGATGGCCAGAGCGCAGGTCTCGCCCAGAACGCCGCCATGGACGCCCATGAAGAGGTCCAGCAGGCTCAGCTTGTTGGGGTCAGCCACGGCCAGCGGGGTCGCGGAGGACAGCTGATCGACGGCTGCATCCGGGAACACCCACTTGTTCATCGCGCCGGCGAAGCTGATGAACAGCACGATACGGCCCACCAGAGCGGGGTTCGCAAAGTTCATGCCGATGCCGCCGAACAGCTGCTTGACGATGACGATGGCCACCAGATCACCGATGATGAGCTGGCCGATGGGCATGCCCACGGGCACGTTCATGGCCAGAATGATGCCGGTGACGACGGCGGACAGGTCGCTGATGGGGTTGGTCTTCTTGAGCAGCTTGCAGTACAGCCACTCAAAAGCCACACAGGCCACCACGGACACGGCTGTTACCAGCAGTGCACGCATACCAAAAATGATGGCAGAGGCCACCACGCAGGGGCACAGGGCGACGATCACGTTGGCCATCAGGCTCTGGGTGGTCTCTTCGCTGCGCACATGCGGGGAAGCCGAAACAATAAGCTTCGTATCCATTACTTATTGCCTCCTTTTTTGATTTCACCAAGGTAGAACGCCTTTGCCAGACTCATCATCTGGGTAACAGGGCGCTTTGCCGGGCAGACGAACGAGCAGCTGCCGCAGTTGAAGCAGTAGTCTGCATGCAGCTTGCCCAGCTCCTGCACATCGCGTGCAGCGTAAGCCTGATTGACCTCCACAGGCTCCAGACCCATGGGGCAGTACTCCACGCAGCGGCCGCAGCGGATGCAGGGATTCACCGGTGCAGGCTCTGCAGCGGCCTTGCTCAGGAAGATCAGGCCGGAGGTGGTCTTGGTGGTGGGGTAGCTCAGATCGCGCACTGCGGGACCCATCATCGCGCCGCCGGCCACGACCTTGCCCAGCGTCACGCCGCCCTTCAGGCCGGCCGTGTTCAGGACGTCCTCATAGGAAGTGCCCACAGGGACGATGAGGTTCTGGGGCTTCTCGCAGGCATCGCCGTCCACGGTGATGACGCGGCTGACCACCGGCATACCGGTAGCCAGATACTTGCCGAGGCTGGACACGCTGGTCACGTTCATGACGATGGCGCCGGCTGCGGCGGGCAGGCCGCCGTGCGGGACCTCGCGGCCCAGACACTTCTCGATGAGGATCAGCTCTGCGCCGGTGCCGTAGACGCTGGGCAGGGGCTTGACCTCGATGGCGGGCTTGTCCTTGGTCTTCTGGCACAGCAGGTCGATGCACTCGGGCTTGTTGTTCTCAATGCCGATGACGCACTTCGGGATGCCGGTGTACTGCAGCACGGCCTTGATGCCGCGGATGATATCATCGCTGCAGTTCAGCATCTCCTGCGTATCGCTGGTCAGCCACACTTCACACTCGGAAGCGTTGATCAGCAGGGTATCCACCTGCTGCTTGGGCTGCAGCTTTACGTCGGTCGGGAAGCCTGCGCCGCCCAGACCGACCAGGCCGCACTCACGCACAGCCTTGAGGAAGCTGGCCTTATCGGTCACTTCCGGTGCCTTGACAGCCGGGTCCACGGTCTGTTTGCCATCGGTCTTGATTACGACAGAGTCGCACATGCGGCCATTGGACAGACGGAAGGGCTCCACCGCGGCAACCGTGCCGGAGACACTGGAGTGGATGTTTGCAGAGACGAAGCCGCCAGCCTCGCCGATCTTGGTGCCAACGAACACCTCGTCGCCCTTTTTGACCAGAGCTTTGGCGGGAGCGCCGATATGCTGGCTCATGAGGATGCGTACCTGCGCGGGCAGAGGCATCGGGATCGGTTTGCTTGCAGCAGTTGCCTTGTCATGCGGCGTATGCGCGCCAAGCGCCGCACGTTTCAGCTTGTTCAACATGGAATTCAAATCCCCCATTCTGCTTGAATTGCCGCCCCCACGCCCATGCAGGCGCACTGGTACAGGGACAGCAGCTGCTTAACATGTTTATTGTATCATTTTGGCGTGGGAAGTCAACGACAATGGCACAAAAATGATGTATTTTCCTGAACTTTCTTTTCATTTTTTCGTGGTTATATACAACTAACCACCGTATTTTTCTTCCTGAATCCGGTGTTTGCCTTTGCAGACGAAATATGGTATACTATTGTCAACATTCAGTTGCGGAACGTCCCCCGCTCCGCGCAAGACTTTTCCAAGGAGGCTTCAAACCATGAAAGTTCTCAAAGTGCTGCTCGCATTGCTCACCACGCTGGCCGTTGCCCTGACCGCCGCCCTGCTGCTTGTTCAGGATAAAAACGCGCCCCGCTATATCCAGATCTACGAGAACGAGCAGTAACACCCGTCTTGCACAAAAAGCATCCCCCAGCCTGAACGGCAGCGCCGCCCGGGCTGGGGGATGTGCTTTTTTATGGCATACAAAAAACACCGCCGGGTCTCCCTCAGCGGTGTTTTTAAGCAAAATATTCCTTTTAGTAATCTTTTTCGCAGCCCAGCAGGTATTTCATGTGCTCAAAGGTGCGGTCATGTCCAAGGTCGCGCACCATTTTCAGCAGCTCTTCCAGCAGGGCACGGGTCTCCGGGTGGAGCAGGTAGTGGGTCTTGCTGCGCTCGTAGTATTCCCACGGGGAAGCATCGGTGTACTTGTCGCCCAGATAGATCTGGCTGGCGGCCACGCGGTCGCACACCATTTCGCACACATAGCGCAGGGGCATCTTCATGCCGGCAAGGCCCGCCTTCCGGGTGCTGTAGTCGATCCAGTATTCCAGATGGTGCTTGTTGCGGCCCTTGTGGTGCAGCCACGCGGAGGAGTAGCCCCGTGCCGCCCGCTCGGCCTCGTTGGGGCTGTGGTCGCCCTGATAGTAGATGCACCCCGGGATGAACTCGGTGGGGCTGTACTTGCTCAAGTCGTGGGCAAGGCCCTGCTCATAGAGCCCGCAGGCAAAGCAGTATTTCATCACCAGCAGCTTGTGCCGGGTGATGGTCTCAAAATGGCCCTTGATGTTCATGCGTTCTGCCACCTCACAGTCACTTTTCCCTCTTTCAGGTTCCGCAGGTCGCCGCTCTCCGAGAAGTCCTCCCGGTCGCGGGTCAGACTGGGATTGTAATAGGGGTCGTCAAGGATGTCCGCCTTGCCGTGAACGTCGTAGAGACGCTGCTGTTCGGCCGCAAAGCGGGCTGCCTTGGCGGGATCCTTCTCATCGCCGCCCCGGCTCTTGCTCTCGTAATGGGTCAGCTGGGCATAGGGCGTCCACGCGATGCGATAGCCCCGGTCCCGCACCCGGAGACAGAAGTCCACGTCGTTGAATGCCACGGCGAATTTCTCGTCGAGGCCGTTCACTTCATCCCACACGCTGGCCTTCACCAGCAGGCAGGCCCCCGTGACCGCAGAGAAGTCCTGCACCGTCGCGGTACGGAACATATAGCCGCTGCCGCCGGCCTTCTTGTACTTGTGGCTGTGGCCCGCGTAGCCGCCCAGACCCGTGACGACGCCTGCGTGCTGGAGGGTCTCGTCGGGGTAATAGAGCATCGCGCCGCAGATGGCCGCGCCGCCGGGGTGGGCACACGGACGCAGCAGCTCGGTGAGCCAGTCGCCGTTCCGCACCTCCACGTCATTGTTCAGCAGCAGCAGGTACTCGCCCGACGCAGCTTTCCGGCCAAAGTTGTTGATGGCCGAGAAGTTGAAGCCCTTTTCCGGCCACGTCACCACCTTCAGCCCGTCGTACCGCTTCTCTGCCGCCTTGTAATAGGCAAAGGTGGCCGGGTCGGTGGAGTTGTTCTCGATGACGATGACCTCGAAGTTGTCCCACTCGGTCTTGGACCAGATGCTGTGCAGACACTTCTCGAGGTCGTCGGTGTGGTCCTTGCTGGGGATGAGGATGCTGACCTTTGGGTCGCCCTCAATGTCCCACTTCACCCGGTAGGTGCTGGGGAAAATGCCGTCCTCCACCCTGCCGGTGCGCCCGGTGCGGGCCAGATGGTCGGCCAGCGCCTTTTTCGCCGCCGCCGCCACATAGGGCTTTGCCTCGGTGCCGCCGGAGGTCGAACCGGCGTGGACCCGCCAGTAGTAGAGCACCTGCGGGACATGGGCCGCGCCGCCGGTCTGCTCGATGAGGCGGAGGAAGAGGTCGTGGTCCTGACTGCCGTCGCAGGCGGGCCGCTCGCCGCCCAGCTGCTCGTACAGCGCCCGCCTGAAGACCGCCAGATGGCAGATATAATTACAGCAGAGCAGATAATCCGGGGCATAATCGGGCTTGAAATGGCCCACCATCGGCTTTTTGATGCTCTTTGAGAAGAGGGCCTCGTCGCTGTAGACAAAGCCGTCCGGCTCGCCCCTCTGGCGCAGCTGCAAAATGGCCTTTCCCATCGCATACATGGCATGGGGGGCCAACACATCGTCATGGTCGGCGAGGGCGAGGTATTCGCCGTCGGCCAGCGCCTCGGCGGCGTTGGTGTTGGCGGCGATGCCCTTGTTTTCGACCTTTTTGTATCCGATGCGTTGATTTTTCTGCTGATATTCCCGGACGATACGCTCCACCTCGGGGTGGGCGTCATCGGAGGCGTCGGCGAGACAGAGCTGACCGTTGGGAGCCGTCTGGCCCACAAAGGAATCCAGAAACTCCCGCAGGTAATTCTCGGGCGTATTATACAGCGGGGTCAGGATGGAGATGGTGGGCAGGCCACAGTCCACAGCGGTTTTTCCTGCCATCTCGGCCCTCTGGGCTTCCAGCACCTTTCTGCCGGGCAGATAGCGCGCCCTCTTGCCGAAGAAGCGGCGGCGGACAAAGCCCGCGCCCCGCTTCACCATCGTGGGCAGGCCCTCGTCCTTTGTGAGCCGGACGGCATAGCCCGCCAGCTCTTTGGCGCGTTTGAGTCGTACATCCATCGCCTTATGCCTCGCCCCGCTGCACGGCCTTGTAGGCGTTGCAGACGGTCTGGGTGTCGCCGTTCATCCTGAGGCGGCCGTGGCTCAGCCATGCCACCTTGCTGCACATCCGCTCGATCTGCTCGATGGAGTGGGACACCAGAATGACCGTGGTGCCGCCTGCCATCAGCTCCTTCATCCGCTTCTCGCACTTCTGCTGGAAGAGGAAGTCGCCCACCGACAGCACCTCGTCGGCGATGAGGATGTCGGGCTTGGTGATGGTGGCGATGGCGAAGCCGATGCGGGCCACCATGCCGGAGGAGTAGTTCTTCAGCGGGACGTCGAGGAAGTTCTGCAGCTCGCTGAACTCCACGATCTCGTTAAATTTCTCATCCAGATACTTGGGCGAGAAGCCCAGCACCGTGCCGTTGAGGTAGATGTTCTCCCGGGCAGTCAGGTCCATGTCGAAGCCTGCGCCCAGCTCGATGAGGGGCGCAATGGTGCCGTTGACCGTCACCTTGCCCTTGCTGGGCTTATACACGCCCGCGATGGTCTTGAGCAGGGTGGATTTGCCCGAGCCGTTCAGGCCCACAAGGCCGTAGAAATCGCCGGGCATGATGTCGAGGCTCACGTCCCTGAGGGCGTAGAACTCATCGTACTGCAAGCGCCCCTGCACCATAGCGAGGAGGTATTCCTTCAGGCTCTCGTGCTTTTCGGTGGAGAGATTGAAGCACATGGATACATTGTCTACTTTGATGATAGGTTCCATCGTTCTCTCCTCCTTATATATGCAGCACGAAGCGGTCCTGTGTCCTGCGGAACATCTGGACGCCCACCAGCATCGAGACGACGGCGCACAGGCCGCAGACAAGGAACATATTGATGTCCAGCGGGATGCCCCACATCAGGGTGCGGCGGAAGCCCGTGATATACCAGTACATCGGGTTCAGCTTGATGATCTGCTGCATATTGAAGCCGCCGATGGAGAAGGTCATCTGGGTGGGGTCGTAGAAGATAGCGGAGAAGTAGAGCAGTGCCGTGATAAAGACGCTCCAGATGTGCATGATGTCCCGGAAGAACACCGTCGCCGCCGCGAGGAAGAGGCCCACGCCGAGGCTGAAGAAGAAGAGCGTCACCAGCGGGTAGAGCGCCTCAAAGACCGTGATGTGGATGGGGCTGCCGGTGAACACCATCACCAGCGCCAGCGCCACGAAGCTGAAGACGCAGTTGACCATGGCGAAGCAGCACTTTTCCAGCGGGAAGACGTACTTGGGGATATAGACCTTCTTGAGCAGGGAGGCCGCGCCGAGGACGCTGCTCATGCTGGTGGAGGTGGCCTCGTTGAAGAAGTTGAAGAGCAGCTGACCACACATCAGGAAGACCGGGAAGTTGTCGATGCCGCTGCCCCGCATATCCATCAGGCTGCTGAACACGGCCCAGTACACCAGACACATGAGCAGGGGATTGAGCACGCTCCACACCACGCCCAGCACACTGCGGCGGTATTTGAGCTTGAAGTCACGGCTGACGAGGTTCCACAGCAGATAGCGGTAGCACCACAGGCCGTTGAACATTGCCTTGAGCTTTTTCACCGGCGATCACCACTTTTCAAAATACTCGAACTTCTGGGCGGCAAACGGCTCGTGGAGCTTGTCCTTGGCGCTGGTCTTGTGCTCACAGCCGCAGTCGGGCCACTGGACGTTGACGGTGGGGTCATCGTAGGGGATGCCGCCCTCGCTGGTGGGGTCGTAGACGTCGGTGCACTTGTAGCAGAACTCGGCCACATCGCTCAGCACGAGGAAGCCGTGGGCAAAGCCCTCGGGGATATAGAACATCTTCTTGTTCTCCTCGGAGAGGGTCACGCCCACCCACTTGCCGAAGGTGGCGCTGTGGGGGCGGCAGTCCACGGCAACGTCAAAGACCTCGCCCTTGGTCACACGCACCAGCTTGCCCTGCGTGTGCTCTTTCTGGAAGTGGAGGCCGCGCAGCACGCCGCGGGTGGAGCGGCTCTGGTTGTCCTGCACAAATTCCTTGTCGATGCCGGCCTCAGCGAACTGGTCCTTCTGATACGTCTCCATGAAGTAGCCGCGGTCATCGCCGAACACCTGCGGCTCAATGACGACGACACCGGGGATCTCGGTCTGCGTAAACGTGAACTTACCCATAATGATTTTCCTCTCTGTTTTGTTTTATCGTTTTTTGTCGATCTGTTGTATATGGAAAAGCCTTTTTGCGGCTTTTGCGCGTAGATTCAGTGCTTCCGGGTCTTTCTGTTCCGGCGGCGCAGCAGCCTCATCACACCCACCGTGACGACCGCAGCAGCAGCCGTGCAGGCCAGCGAGATGAGGATGAGCATTCCGGCGGTCTTGGCAGGCCAGACGTCGGAGGCAGTCTCCAGCTCCCGGCCCACGTTTGCGTCCAGCAGCTCGTCCAGCCCGGTGATGACCGCCGGGACCCGGACCCCCACCGACTCCTGCTTGTCCCCGCCGCTGACGGTGTACACTGCATACACCTCCGGCGAAGCACCCAGAACGTACCGCTCGGGCAGCTCCAGCGACACCGAGACGTCCTGCGCCGTCACACCGTCGGCCAGCAGCAGCCGGACGCCCGGGTCGGTGACGGTCACGCGGCCCAGCGTCCCGCCGCCGCCCACGACCTCCAGCTCCTCGGTCAGCCCCCTCGCGGGCAGGTCGGTGTAGCTCGTGAAGCGGGCGAACGCATCCTCCAGCAGGGTGCGGACATCGCTGTACTTATCGGGCTTGGTCTGGCTCTGCATGGTCACACAGATGAGGCGGACGCCGTTCTGCTCCGCGAGGCAGACGTAGCTGTAACGGGCGATGTTGGTGTAGCCGATCTTTGAGCCGAGGATGGCAGGGATATAATACCTGCTGTAATGCAGCCGCATCTTGTCCTGCTGGGAGAAATAGCGGGTCACCGGCTGGACATTCGTGGGCGCCATGGTGTACATCTCAAGCCGGGTGAAGATGGTCTCAAAGCCCGGCTGGGTCAGCGCCCATCGCAGAATTTGAGCCATGTCGTAGCAGCTGGTGTAGTGGTCATCGCCGCTGATGCCGTGGGGGTTGGCGAAGTGGGTGTGCTCGAGGCCCAGCGCCTGCACTTGGGCATTCATCGCGGCCACGCCGCCCTCGATGGTGCCGCCGCCGAAGTATTCGGCCAGCAGGTTCGCGCCGTCGTTGGCGCTGGCGATCATGGTACCGTAGAGCGCATCCTGCAAGGGCACCTCCTCGCCCTCCTGCAGGGCGATGTGGCTGGAATCGGTGCCCGCGAGGGAGTAGACGTCCTCGTGGGAGACGGTAAGTTTGACGCCGTCCCAGTTCCCCTGCGCTTTCTGGCAGGCAAGGCCCAGCGTCATCACCTTGGTGATGGATGCCGGGTGCAGCTCTTCGTTCATATTCTGCTGCGCCAGCACAAGGCCGGTGTCTGCATCAAGGATGCAGTAGGCCTCCGTCGCCGTCAGGGCCGGGCCGACGGCACCGGCGGGCAGGGCCATGCAGAGCAGGAGCAACGCTGTGAGAAGCGCAGCGAAGTATTTTTTCATTCGTTCATTCTCCACAAATCTTCATAGATGCTGTTAGTATACCACACTTTTCCCCGGCTGAAAAGCTTTCTCATCCACATGGACACTGCAATACCGGCTGCAGCTGCCGTCCTTCCAATGCCGCCTCGAGGGTCTGGGGCAGCAGCTCGAACCGCGCCTTGAGGCTCTGGGGCTTCGTGTTCGGGTCATCCTGCCCGTAAGGCACGAAATAATAGTGCTTGCGCTGGTAGAGCCGGGCGATGTTCTCCCCGGATGCCCCCAGCCCGTCGTTGGTGGAGATGGCCACCACGATGGGGCTTCCCACCCGGAGCAGGCTTTTCGCCGCCAGTGTCACCGGCGTGTCAGAAAGCCCCTCGGCCAGCCGGGCCAGCGTGGCCCCGGTGCAGGGCGCGATCACGAGGGCGTCGGCCAGATGCCGTGGGCCGAGAGGCTCCACCGCCTGCAGGGTATCCAGAACCGGACGGCCCGTCAGCCCTTCCAGCTGATGCCGCCAGCCGGAGGCCCGGCCAAAGCGGGTGTCCTGCCCTGCCGCAAAGCTCATCACCGGCAGAAGCTCCCACCCCTGCCCCCGCAGCGCCCGGGCCGCATCCAGCGCCGCATCCAGCGTGCAGAAGCTGCCGCAGACCGCAAAGGCCGCGCAGCGCGTTCTCGTTCCTCTCATCATGCTTCCTCCCTCTGTCCGATCATCTCGCACACCGTCTGGGCCACCGCCTCCCCTGCCGTCTCGGGCGCACAGGCGGCGGGCAGGCTCAGCGCATGGATGGCTCTGTGGCCCAGCCGCCGGGCGGCCTCAAAGTCGGTGCCGCCGGGGCGGGACGCCAGATCTACGATGAGGCTCTCCGGCCGCAGCCGGGCCAGCACCTCCGCGCTTAGAACCAGCGCTGGGACGGTGTTCACCACGGTGTCGAAGGCCGGGGCCAGCTGCCCGAGCCGGCCGATGGCCACGCTCCGCAGCCCGAAGCTCTCCGCCAGCGCCCTCTGGGCCGGACGGCGGGCCGCCGCCGTCACCTGCGCCCCCAGCGCCCCCAGCCGGACGCCCAGCGCCTGCCCCACCGGCCCGAAGCCGGTGAGGAGGATGCTGCTGCCCCACAGGGTGCGGCTGCGCTCCGCCATCAGGATGCCGATGCAGCCCTCCGCCGTGGGGATGGCATTGCGGATGGTCAGCTCCTCCCGGGCGAAGTAGTCCACCAGCTCCACCCCCGCCTCGGCAGCGATGGCCTTCGCCTCCGCCGAGAGCATCCCGCCCAGCGCCAGCGTGCCGGGCCGTGCGGCCCGCAGCAGCTCGGCCAGCGGCGTCCGGGCCGCGTCCAGCGGCAGAGGCAGCAGGATATAATCCGCCACCGCGATCTTCTCCGGCCCGCCCACACTGTACCCTGCCCGGGCCAGCGCCCGGGCCGCTGCCGCCTGCCGGGCGTCGCCGCCCACCACCGCAAACTGCTTCCGTCCTTCCACTGTAAGGCCCCCTCCCCCTATCCTCAGTGCGCTATCCTATGCGCCGCCCGCCTCCGGGGTGCAAAAAAGGCCCGGCAGACGCTTGTACAGCATCCGCCGGGCCTTGCTTATTCAATTATCGAGCCGGGGACATCTCAGCGGCCGCAGCTCTCGCCGCTGCAATGGTCGCAGTCCTCTTCCAGCTTGCCCACGATGGGTTCCGGGTCGATGCCCTGACGACGGTAGTAGTCAGACAGCGCCGACTTGACGGCCTGCTCAGCCAGAACAGAGCAGTGGACCTTGATGGGAGGCAGACCTTCCAGAGCCTCGACAACAGCCTTGTTGGTCAGCTTCAGAGCCTCGTCCACGGTCTTGCCCTTGATGAGGTCGGTGGCCATGCTGCTGGTGGCAATGGCTGCGCCGCAGCCGAAGGTGAGGAACTTGACGTCAACGATGACGTTGTTCTCGATCTTGAGGTACATCCGCATGATGTCGCCGCACTTGGGGTTGCCGACCTCGCCCACGCCGTTTGCATCGGGGAGCTCGCCCACATTGTGCGGATGTGCAAAATGCTCCATGACCTTTGCGCTATACATACCTGCCATTTTACTTATCTCCCTTCAGGCTGAACTGGCGGGCCGTGTTCTGACCCTGCAGCCACATACAACTCATAGCACGACGGCGGGGAATGACCTCCTCCAGCACATCGCACAGATATTTTGCTTCTTCCATGGTGTTCTGCGGGCCAAAGGTGAACCGCATGGAACCGTGGCCGATCTCCTCCGGCACGCCGATGCTCAGCAGGACGTGGCTGGGGTCGAGGCTGTCAGAGTTGCAGGCAGAGCCGGTCGAGGCGCAGATGCCGTGCATATCGAGGTCCAACAGGATGGTCTCGCCCTCCAGACCCGGGAAGCTGATGTTCACATTGCCGGGCAGACGGTGCTCAAGGCCGCCGTTCAGGCGTGCCTCGGGGATATTCTTCAGGACACGGTCGATGACGTAATCGCGCAGCACCTTTTCGTGGGCCATCCGCTCTTCCAGATGCTCCGTGGCCATCTCGAGGGCCTTGCCCATACCGGCGATGCCGGCGACGTTCTCGGTGCCTGCGCGGTGGCGTGCTTCCTGACTGCCGCCGTCGATGAGGTTCTGGGGCCAGATGCCCTTGCGGCAGTAGAGTGCGCCCATGCCCTTGGGGCCGTTGAACTTGTGAGCGCTCATGGACAGCATATCCACGCCCAGCTCCTTGACGTCCACGGGGATCGCACCGACTGCCTGAACGGCGTCGGTGTGCATCCAGATGCCATGCTTGTGGGCGATCTCCGCGATCTCCTTGATGGGCTGGATGGTGCCGATCTCGTTGTTGGCCATCATGATGC
>OIIE01000011.1_pt1 | contig 26742 bp, 15 predicted proteins | sample 1583201 | NCBI WGS metagenome assembly OIIE01 (sample SAMN02674795, study PRJEB24791) | human gut metagenome, SKBSTL041 | isolation source: stool | host: Homo sapiens | place: USA | reverse complement strand
AGGTACTGGAAAAGGACTGCTCCCACTTCATCCCCGGTCTGTTCGGCTCCCTCATTTCCACGGTGCTCATTGCCCTGAGCCTGTTCGCCTTTGAGTGGCGGATGGCACTGGCGGCTCTGTGGGTCATTCCGGTATCCGCTGCCATCGTGGTGGGCAGCTATCGGGTACAGGATAAGGTGCAGGCCAGGACCATGGCGGCGAAAATGGCCTGTGCGGACGGTATTCAGGAGTACATCGAGACTCTCCGGGACCTGAAAGCCAGCAATGCGGAGCAGCAGTATCTGTCCGGCCTTTCCGGCAAAATTCGGGCAGTGGAAAAGCAGTCTATTGTGGCAGAGCTGGAAACAGCGCTGTTTGTGTCCTCCGCCGGCATGGTGCTCAAGCTGGGCATTGCATCGGTGGCGCTCACCGGTTCGGTGCTGCTGGTGCAGGGCAGCATCGACGTACTGACCCTGTTTCTGTTCCTGATGGCGGCATCCCGGATGTACGACCCCATGCAGGGGGCTTTGCAGAATCTGGCGGCGGTCATCGCCATGCGTACCAATGTGGGGCGGATGAATGAGATTCTGGACGCTCCCCTGCAGACCGGCAGCGAGCAGCTGACCAATCAGGGCTGCGATATCGTGTTCGACCATGTGGGCTTTGCCTATGACTCCGGTGAAGCGGTGCTGCGGGATGTCTCCTTTACCGCAAAGCAGGGGGAGGTTACGGCGCTGGTGGGCCCCTCCGGCAGCGGCAAGACCACTGTTTCCCGGCTGGCAGCACGGTTCTGGGATTACCAGAAGGGCAGTATCACCGTGGGCGGCATGGATGTCTCCCGAATCGACCCGGAAAAACTCATGAGCCTGTATTCCATCGTCTTTCAGGATGTGACCCTGTTTGACAACACAATCCTCGAAAACATCCGTCTGGGGCGCAAAGGTGCCACCGACGAGGAGGTCCTTACGGCGGCAAAGCTGGCAAACTGCGAGGAATTTGCCGAGAAGCTGCCGGACAAGTGGAACACCAATATCGGCGAGAATGGCTGCGCTCTTTCCGGCGGTGAGCGTCAGCGCATTTCCATCGCCCGTGCTTTTCTGAAGGATGCGCCCATCATTCTGCTGGACGAGGCCACCGCAAGTCTGGATGTTGAGAACGAAACGGCGATTCAGGAGGCTCTGTCCCGCCTCATCAAAAACAAGACCGTTCTCATCATCGCTCACCGGATGCGTACCGTGGCAGGTGCAGACAAGGTTGTTGTGCTGAAGGATGGCATCGTAGCGGAGCAAGGCAGACCGGATGAGCTTTATGCTCGGAACGGATTGTATGCGCACATGGTTGATTTGCAATCAGCAAGTCAGAATTGGACGATTTAAAGCTATAATAAGAGAAAGCTGTTTCAAAAGGATGCTCTGTCATGGGATAGAACATCCTTTTTGAATACCGTTCAGCCGAAATTTGTACAGGAGTCCATCATAAAAATGACATTCAGGAAAAATGACATTCTATAAACCTATTGCAATAGGATGAAAAGTATGGTATATACATTATACGAAACATTGCTTTGAAATGAACACTCTACCGTCCATTGATGCATAAAAGAGAGGTGCTTGCCATGACCGCCGTGATCTATGCCCGCTATTCATCGGATAACCAGCGCGAAGAATCCATTGAAGGCCAGATTCGTGAATGCACTGCCTATGCGGAAAAGAATGGCATCACTATCGTCAAGCACTACATTGACCGTGCCATCTCTGCCAAAACGGACAACCGCCCGGAGTTTCAGCAGATGATAAAAGACAGCGACAAAAAGCTGTTTGACATTGTGCTGGTCTGGAAGCTTGACCGTTTTGCCCGGAACCGCTACGACAGTGCCCGGTACAAGACCCAGCTGAAGAAGAATGGTGTCAAGCTCATGTCTGCCACCGAGATCATCTCCGAGGGGCCGGAGGGCATCATTCTGGAATCGGTGCTGGAGGGCTATGCAGAATACTACTCCGCCGACCTTGCTGAAAAGGTCGTCCGTGGACAGACAGAGAACATCCTGAAAGGACGCTGCAATGGTGGCCGTGGAACCTTTGGCTATACGCTGGATTCCGAGCGGAAGTTCCACATCGACCCTCTCACCTCGCCTTTTGTGCTTGAATCGTTCAAGAAGTACAATGAAGGCTCCACTATGAAGGAGATTCGGGACTGGCTGAACGAAAACGGCATCAAGAACCCGGTGGGCGGTGCGTTTACTTATAACAGTGTCGAACACATGCTCAAGAATCGGCGGTACATCGGAGAATTGAAATTCCGGGACGTGGTCGTGCCGGATGCCATTCCGCCCATCGTGCCGCTGGAACTGTTCGATGATGTTCAGGAAAAAATCGCCAAAAACAAGAAAGCCCCTGCCCGTAGAAAGGCAGAGGATGACTATCTGCTCACCACCAAGCTGTTCTGCGGCTACTGTGGGGCGTTGATGTTTGGTGAAAGCGGCACGAGCCGGACGGGTGAAGTTCACCGCTATTATAAATGTGCTACTGCCAAAAAGCACAAGGGCTGCAAGAAAAAGACTGTCCGCAAACAGTGGCTGGAAGATCTTGTGGTCAACCAGACCATGCAGCTTGTGAAAGACGATGCCGCCATGGAATCCATCATCGCCAAGGTCATGGAGCTGCAAAACAAGGAGAATACCAACATCCCCCTTTATGAAAAGCAGCTCCGGGATGCAGAATCCGGTATCCAGAATATGCTCAATGCGATTCAGGCCGGTATCCTGACCAGCTCCACCAAGGAGCGGCTGGAGCAGCTGGAAGAAACCAAGCGTGAGCTTGAAGCCCGCATTGCAGAAGAGAAGCTGGCAAAGCCCAAGGTCACGGAGGAGTTCATCCGGTTCTGGCTGCTGCGGTTCCGTAAACTGGACATGAGCCTGAAAGACCAGCGGCAGGCGCTGGTGGATACCTTCATCAATGCGATTTATCTGTACGATGATAAGGTTTTGATAACCTTCAACTATAAAGAAGGAACACAGACCGTGACTTTTGGAGAAGCGGCAGAAGCCGCATCAAAGGGAAATGGTTCGGATTTGGATTGCTTTACTGCACCAGAAAATGCCGTGAAATCGAAAGATTTCATGGCTTTTTTGTTTTTCTGGCAGAGTCTGCACACTTTTGCACATCTCCTGCACACTTTACAAAAAAGCCATGAACTCTTTGCATCGCTTGCACAGCATGTATTTCGCTGTACAAAAAAGAATCTTTTACGTGAAGAGCACTCGCGTCAGCTCGCGGCGTTCCTCTGCGTCCATCTGCCGGATGGCTTCAAGGATCATTTTACCTGTGATTTTTGTTGCCACCGGCGTTTTGTTTTCCGGGGGTTCCTGCGGCTTCGCACCTGCCACATCCTGCGAGTAGAAGTCGGCTTCGATCTTCTCAGCCAGCTCCAACCGGGGCTTGTCTTGCGTGTGGGCGTAGGTGTCCATCAGGACGGTGGCAGTTGCATGGCCGGTGTTGCCCTGCACCGACTTGAAGTCACCGCCAGATTGCAGCAGCTGGTAGGTGGCACTGGAGTGGCGCAGACCGTGGAATACGATCTTCTCAAACTCCGAGTGCTCTGCCCGCCACATACGGTACCACTTCGTCAGAACGTCCGGTGCAATGGGTAAGCCGTCTGGTAAGCGGAACAGCTGACCGCAGTTGCTGTACTTTTCCGGGGCGCTCTGCTCGTCCTGCTTCATCTTTTCCAGCCATGCCAGAAGCTCCTCTTTCAAGGGCTTGGTCATATACAGGATGCGGTTGGACTTTTTGGTCTTAGTCCGCTTGAGGATCAGCGAGGACTTGCTCCCCTCCCGTCTGTCCGGGAAGGTGTGGTAGATCTGGGTGGGGTCGATCTTGGACAAGGCGACCTTGTCGGCACGCTGCAGGGCTTTGTTCACCGAGATGGTTCCCCGTCCGTCTGCTGCATCAAAGTCGAGATCTCCCGGCTGCAAGCCGAGGATCTCGCCCTCACGGAGCGAGAGGATCATGCTCATGTGCACCGCCAGATGCAGAGCGGGGTTCTCGATGGTCTGCAGCGCCGCCAACATGGTGCGCTCATCCCAGATGGTGCGTTCTTCGGTGTTGATCTTGGGGGCTTCACGGGGAGTAGGCGATTTGTGAATCAGATCCCAGTCAACGGCATACGAAAAGGCGGTCTTCAGGAGCGTGTGGACTTCGTGAATGGACGTGCTGGATAACAGCCGTTTCTTCTGATTTTCCGTCAGCTCCTGCTTCACACCGTGCACATACTGCCCGCAGGGGGTCTGGCTCAGGGTGGCGTAGAACTGCTCAATGTCGTAGGTGCGGAGGTCTTGCACCTTCCGCTTTCCGATATACGGCACGATGAGGTTCTGCACCATCGCCACAGATTGGGTGTAGGTCTTGGGAGACCACTTGTGTTTGCTGGACTGAATGGGGATCCACTTGTACAGCATCTCCTCGACCGTCATGGTGTTGGGCACGAGGAAGGTGCCATCCAACAGTTCCTTCTCCACCGTGATCTTGCGCTCCTGCGCTTCGGCCTTGGTCTTGAAGGTTTCCCAGCCCTTGCAGGGCTTGCCAGCATGATCTTTGTAGTTGTATCGGACGGAATACGTGTTGCCACGTTTCATAATAGATGCCATAGATATTCCCTCCCTTAGACCGCTGCAAACCAATCGTCAAAGCTCTGCTTGCTCACCCGGATGCTGGTACCGAGGCGGATCACCTTGAAGTCTTTCGTGGTGTTGCACAGATTGTACGCAGCACGGTTGGAGATCGCCAACAGTTGGGCGATCTCCTCCACCCGGTAAACGAGCGGGGCGTGTCGGACGGTTTTGCTGGTCTGGTCAGAAGGTTCTACGGCAGGGGTTTCGGACAATTTCATTGTAGGGGATTCGGGCGCGATTTTCAAGTCCTCACGGGTCAGTTTAGCGGAATTTTTGCGGACATTCGTCATAGGCATGTCTCCTTTGCACTTCTCCAGACCCGGTGCAGCTCCGGTTGAGCGGCAACCTTATGGGCCGGTAAATATGTAAGGGTCTGCCGCTCCTGACCCGAAGCAGCAGCCTAAAAAAGTGCGAGAACTTGAATTTACGCGCCCCATGCGCCCCAAACTACACAAAAGTACCTTTCTATGTTGGTTTTACAGGGCGCATGACTGGGATGGACGCGCCCTTTTGGGGCGCATCTTGCCTTCTCTCCCGCCCCGAAGGGCGTGTTGCCGCCCCGCATCCGCCCGGAAGGGGCAGATACGCGCCCTAAGAAAACAGCGATAACAAGTCGAAACCACTGATTTGGGGCGCGTAGGGCGGGAGATTTTCACTTTTCGTGTGTTTTATGCCGCAGCAAAGGCGGGGTGGACGCATACACCCCGGAAGCCGCGGTACTTTCCCTCGATGTGCTTGGAAAAGGTCAGGCCATACTTCCCGGCATTTTTCAGCAGGAACTGGCTGAACTTCTTTTGCGGAACAGGCGATTCCAGATTATCCTCGCACCACTTGGTGTAGGCGCGGTAGAGATAGGTGGAGCGTTCCTCGGTGTCGGGCTTGAAGCGGACATACGCCGTTGCCTGCATGAACTGGGTCAGGTTGTCGCTGTCCGCCATGGCTGCTTCAAGGTTCTGGATGGAGCGCTCGCTGATGGTGAACTGATAGCGGTTTGCCAGCAGACGGTGTAACCCCTCCAGCATCCACAGCAGGATGCCGGGCCGCTCCTCGGACAGCTCTTCGATGAGGAAGGGATTATCCACCCGCGCAGGGTCACGGTCTTTCACCGTGATGAGGATCTGCCTGCGCCAGAAGCCGTCGCTGTCATCGTGAGCAGCCACAAGGTTGCCATTGCCGAAGCAGATGAAACGAACGTACAGCAAGCCTTGGACAGCCTGCTTGTTTTTCCGCTCGATGCACAAACGGTCCTCGGCGGTGACGATGGACTTGATGTTCCGTGTTTCGGGCAAAGCCACCATGTTCAGGTCGTCATCGACCATGACCAGCTTGTACTCCAGATTTGCACTGGCAAAGCGGTTCGTTTCGATGCGGAGGATGGATTCGGAGTGAGAGGCTTCCCCGAACAGCTTCTTCAGCAGCAAGCCGATGCGGGATTTTCCTTCGCCGCCCTTGCCGGTCATGACCAGCATCTTCTGCGCCTTGGTAGACGGGATCAGAAGATAGCCGAGATATTCCTGCAAGGTCAGAATGTCCTCCGGGATGAGCAGACCGTCCAGAAATTCCAGCCACTTGGTCGGTGCAGGGGCATCGGGCTGGTATTCCACGGGGAGCCGGTTCAGGCAGAGTTCCTTTTCCGGCACAAATCCCCGCTCGTCCAGAAAGTAGGTTCCGTTCTGGAGATGGATGCGGTCAAGCTGGGGTTTCCATTCAGGGGTATAGGTTTCGATACGGAGTGCGTCCAGAACCTGCTTCTCCTTCTTGGCAAGGTTGTCGAGCACAAAGTCACGGAGGTCGCTGTGGACTTCGTAGAGCAGTGCGTCCTCGTCTACCTCGCCGTTCTGGTCGAACAGCTTCTGTTTCAGGCACATCATGGGGTGTTTCTCTAAAAGGTACTGGCAGTAAGCGGTTTCACGCACTTTGCCCTTACTGTCTACCCAAGGGCATTCGCATTCTTCCTCTTCTTCCAGTTCGTCCTCATCACGCCAATCTTCGTTCCTCTTTTTCCAGTCGCTCATGCAATCCCTCCCAATACTTCCGTAGTTCGTTTTCGGTCTGCGGGTCCGGGAGCACCGAACAGTCCAGATAATATTCAACGATGTCAAGGTTCTTTATCGCTTCAAGAAAGCAGGGGTGAAGTTCTTCTGTGGGTGACTGCGGTGCATATCGGACCCGCCAACGCTGCAGACAGCGGTAATAGTCCAGCAGCTGCTGCCGGACGGTGGGCGGTCTGCGGGGAGCAAGCCGCACCTTGCCGTCGGCAAGTGCCATGCCGAAATCGTTCCTCAACTTTTCCACAGCCTTATAGGGAGAAAGTTGAAAAAGTCTGCCGACAAAATCGATCACATCGCCATCTGCCTGACAGGCGAAACAGTGGAAACGGCTGTCCACCTTCATGCTGGGGTGTTTATCCCCGTGGAAGGGACAGCACATCATGCCGTTCCGGTTTACGGCGAAGCCGTATAGCTCCGCTGCCTGCCGGGTCGAGATGGCGTTCTTTACGTCCGAAAAGACAGAGGTGCTACCCTCCGTCCCAATGGGCGGGGTACAGGCGAAAGAACGAAGCCCGGTGAGGGGCGTGGGTGAGGTTGGGTTTATTCACACATCGATCCGTCAGAGTGTTGTTCATTTGACCTCCTGCTGCGGTACGGCGTGGCTGCGCTCCTCCTTGCGGAAGAAGGCTTCCACGTTCTGTTGTGCGGTGCGGAGTTCACGCAGTTCGATCTGCGCTTTCTTGTAGCGGGTGTAGAACCCGTTTTTCTCCGAGGAAAGGGTCTGATATTCGGCATCCAGCTTTTTGAGGTCCGGCAGAGTCCGGAGCCCATTGGCCTTGAAATAGGCGCAAGCGGCCTCGTACACAGCAAACTCTGCACGGTGCTGCTCCTTGAACTTGGCGGGATTCCGCACAGTCTGGAGCTTCTGTGCAAGAGGCTTGTACTGCCGATAGACCACAAGATGCCCGCGCAGCTCCTTGAGGGAGACCATGCGGGCATCCAAGTCTTTGACCACCGCCAGTGCATCGTCGTGCTGGGTTTGCAGTTCGGCAATGCGCCGTTGCAGGGCATCTTCGCTGAGCAGCTTCTTCTCCTGCAGGAGACACAAGGTTTGCGACCAGCGTTTGAGGTTGAACTTTTTCGCCCAACGCTCATAGCCGATGCCCTTGCCCGCAGCAACGTTCGCCTGAATGTCAACCAGTTTCCTGATCTTATCCGGCTTCTTCTCGCTGCTGGGCTGGATGATGGCGGCAAGCTGGATGTTCTGGGAGAGGGTGGTCAGCACCTGCTCCTTTTCCAGCTTCTTGCTCAGTTTCTTGGCGGTGATGAACTTTGTCCGACCGGGCGGGCAGTAGCTCAACCGGCCTCGGCTCTCCTTCACGGCGATGCCGTGTTCCTGCATGAGCAATGCAGAAAATTCCTCGAAGGTGGTAGTCTTGTTCAGCACAGCGTAAATCTGCTTTCGCAGCTTGTCCAGCTCGGTCTGGTAGACGGTCTGGGTGGGCTGCTGCCCTTCGGCGGCAAGTTTGGCGTTGGCATGGTCGAGTCGGCGTTGTCCGCGCCGCTGCGCCCAATACTCGCGCTCCGAAACATGGTCGCCTTGGGCTTCCAGCAGATTGATCTGGTTCAGGTCGGCTTGCTCGCACATTTCCATGACAGCGACACGGAGGTGCCGGAGCATGGCAGAGGTGCAGCGGTGCTTCTTGCCCGCTTCCCAGTCGCACGGCTTGTCCATGAAGGGCTGCCGTTCCACGGTGCGGACACGCAAGCTGCCGATGACGATGTGGACGTGGATGTTCCCGGCACTGTTGTGACCGTCCGGGTGGGTGCAGACGATGGCGGGATGACCGGGGAAGTTGTCCTTGCAGAACTGCAAGCCAAGGGCTTGCGCCCGCTCCATGGTCAGGCCGTTCTCTACTGCGTCCTTCGGGTCGAAGCTGATGATATAATGGTGGGTCTTCACGTCCGCAGACTGTTCGTAAAACAGTATTCAACAAATGACACGGCAACTGGATGTCAGGATTGGTTACTGTTCACTCCGCTAGGCCTAAAAAGCATTAAGTCCCATGACCACACCGCCGAGGTGTTGGCCATGGGACTTTTTGTGTCTGGGAGCGGCACACCTCTATCGAGGTGTAACACACTAGACTTTGTTCCAAAGTCGTGTGCCAAAGGAGATTACGCTCCTTTGAAATTTCCGTCATCATAGAGGAAAGAAACAATCTATTAACTTTCCCATGCAGCAACAATGCTTCTTTCTGGGTTTTGAGGGTCAATAGTCACCTTTATAGGTGTTCCCTTGCTCACGAGAGGCTTGAACCAAAACCAATGGGACTGTCCATAATAAGTGTCTTTTCCAATCTTGTATTGGTACCGAATCACCCAAGGATAAATTACATCTTCATCAGCAAGGTGATAGGTACTCATGTGGAATTTTATGTGAACCCTTTTTACTGCATTAACTTTTCCGGAAACAATCTTTCCGTTTTTCAGCAGGTCTGCTTTGCGGATGTCTGTAATCCATGCTACCCCGATAATTGCCATAGCAATAAGCCACGCAGCTATGAGTGCCCCGATTCCAACTTGCTTATAGGCGATAGAAATCAGAAAAGCAACAAAAATCCCAACAGCACCAAGAATATGGAGCAAATCTTTAGAAAAGAACTTATGGATTTTTTTCATGGAAAGACACTTCCTTTCTCGGTAGACAACATTATTTATTCTATTGTATCATATGCTCTGTGTTTTTTCAAACCAAGTCAAGTGATTGGTGAAACGACATGAAATAATTGCATCTCACGACAGGTCACCGAAGATAATTGGATTTTTGCAAAAAGAGGAGTAGTGTATCGTCGAAGGATGTGTTATACTCAGTCCATGGAACAATTATGAACTTTATTGTTACTCGGCAGGGTTTGGGGCAGGCACGCCCCAACAAGATCACTTGGAAAACTCGCAAGAGTTTGAGAAGTGAAGTCCCGGATGGACAGGAAATTTTCAAGAATTGAAAATTTGTGGCCACGGGACGGTTCTTGCCCTCTACCGCTGCGCTCAAAACGCATTTTCAACAAATGTTTCCGAATTGTTAAGACGCAAAAAATAAGTAGAGAGTTCCGCTGCTCGTGTATGTTGATCGCCGTTTGCTCCGAACGAAGTTCCTACCCCTGTTTATGCAGCGGCGTTGGCTGGAAAGCCGGTATCACGTTCGGTCGGCTTATGAAATTTTCAAGGTACTGCCCCCGAAAAAGAAAAATGCCGCTCCGCAGCAGGCGAAGAATTTTGTCGGGGTGAAACGGCGGCAAAATGATCGGGTGTGTTGCAGGGCGGTACGTTCTTTCCGGGCAATCGCTCACCGAAAAGTGGTGGTTATCACGGTGAGCACCACCACTTTTCAATGTGATTTGTGACAGAGAGTATCATGGTTTGCAGGATGCGTCAATAGGTTTTTGAAAAATTTATTGCGGTAAAGCGGTGATAGTAGGACTTATCTGTCAACAGTAAGCACTCTCTATTGCGTCATCTGCAACCAAACACACATGAATCTGCGTGGCTATCTTTTATCCCATCTAACACTATCGGTTTATTTCCAAACCTCATGCACGAGAAGATGTGGGCATCAGTTCGTACACACAGTCGAACTGAGCTTTGCGTTTGTCACTTAGGTGATGGCTGATGAGGATCAGAGTTAAGTTTGGATTAGCTAGCAGACTCTTTTCCACAAGGTCAGCATTTTGCGCATCCAGTGCACTTGTGCCTTCATCCACCAACAAGATAGACCGCTCATGAATTAAAGCACGAGCAATCGCAACCCGCTGTTTTTGACCGCCCGAAATATTGCAGCCACCCTCACCTACAAGAGTATCCAACCCATTTGGCATAGACAGCAAATCATTCTCAAGCGCACTGTCATGGATGGCTTTCCTTAACTGTTCTTCTGTAAAATCTTCGTCCAACGTAATGTTTTCGCGGATGGATGCATTGAACAAGAATACATTTTGCTCAATGTAGCTCATCTGCTGTTGCAGTTGTTCCGGAGTGTACTCTCGTATGTCTCGCCCGTCAAATCGAATGGTTCCCTGATACTCTGGCAACCACCCCAGAAGAATTTTTAGCAGGGTGCTTTTCCCACAACCAGAAGGTCCAATGAGCGCATATTTTTTGCCCTTTTCAAAGCGGAAAGAAGCATCTTTCAGGATAGGCTTTTTCTCGTCGTAGCAGAAGGAAAGTCCGTCTATCGTGATAGAGTCATTCAGCGGTGTCATAGGGACGACCTCTTCTGATTTGAAATCAGTATCGACCACTGGCAGCTTGCAAAAGTATGGCTTGCTGGCCGAGAGGGAGAGACGCAAACCGGCCAAACTGTTAAAGCCATTTGCCACGCCTCCAATCAGATTGACGCCACCTGCAAGTGTGCCTGTGGTGACAAGTCCCATACTGGTCAGTGCAGCTATCAGCACAAGCGAGCCGAGCTGAAGTGCAACATTAATAAAGCCAATCGCCGCCTCCATACGGGATTTGCCATAGCTCAACTGACAACTGGGCTTTTCGATGTCATCGCTAATTCTGTTTCCCTGCTGGAGAAAGAGATCTCCTTTGCCAAAAAACTGGAGTACGTCAAAACCTGTCAGAAGATCCTTCAGACGGTTGATGGCGGCTGTCTGCTGCACACCGCAGTTTTGCCCAAGTAGCTCCAGCTTCTTCTGGAATAGTTTCGGGGAGAGCCAAAGGACAACTGCTGTGATCACGGAAAAAACAACCAGCGACCAATGCAGAAAGGCAAGTCCCAAAACGCTGAACACGATCTGTGCGATTTTTCCTACACAGCCAAAGAATGGAATCCACGCAAACTGTTCTAATTGCTTTACATCATTGGTCAACCAAGCGAGATATTCGCCTGTGTCGGACTGATGAAAGTCGATATGGTTTTTGCGCAGGAAGGAGTGATACAGCTCATCTCGCACCGTATTGTTCAAAGCGCGAATTGTTTTGGCCTGACAATGTTCTTGTAAGGCTGTAAAAAGAAGATAGAACCCCCAGCAGGCCAGATCGACTGCTGTCCAAAGGATAGAACCCCTCAAATCTAGCAATACTACGGCGTCAAAAACCTTCATCAAAGCAAGCTGGATCAGAGCCTGCGCACCATAGGCGATGATGGCAAACAAGCAGGTGAGGGTGCTGAGCCTCCACTGTTTTTTCAGATAACGTGTCATTGTCCCCTCCATGCATATGTTAAAGAGCTAAGCCACCGATTGACAGAATTGGCGACATCGGTGTAAAATGTTGATGAGATTTCAACGCCAATGTGTCTATAAAATTCAAAAATACTCAGACTGTGATTGGTCGAGACCGAAGAAATGTAGTCGCAAAATTCTTTCTGCAACTCTGGGTCACTTTCCATGCGGAAACCCAAGTCAATCGCAAAGGCAGCGGCTTCAGGATACTGATAAACGTTGCGCTTCGATGCAAACAATTCGGTATCGAGAAGAAAATCATAGGGGAGACTATTTATACTGGACAAGGGATTGGATTGACCGGATACCGTTTCTTTCGCGGCGACTTTGAGTTCGAGAATGCGATTAAGATCTGGTTCCGTAGCGGATAAAATACTTTCTTCAAAAATGTCTAGGAAGAACATCCCAAGAAAAATCGTGGACAAACGAGTTAGAAGAATTTTTCGCCAAGTCGATGCTTGATTGGAGAATTCTAAATGACGCATCATTTGAAATTCGGTCAACAGGGCACAGATTTCTGAAAAAAGCGAATTGCCCATTTCAGCGTTTCTGGGAAGATAGGAATTGTAATAGGCGTGACCGATTTCGTGTGCAAGCAGAAACACACCAGAGGCAGGCAATCCCTTTTGAACAATAACATCAGACGTACCATACCGAGGATTCAGAACGCAAAGACCATTGGAAATTGATTTGGAAAAGTGAAGTAGTTGATGCAATTCCAAATAGTCAATAAAACCATGAAAGTCAAGGTAAGCCTGCTGCTGATCGATTTCTTTTACAAGAGCGAGCTTGTCATAGTCCGTTAATTCGAAATCAAACTGTGCTGAAGCGCAGCAAGCCAAAATTTCCTGATCGGCAGAAAGCTCGTTGTAAAAATGGTTTGAGATCTGAAGTAACATTGCCTTGGCATCTTTGCCAGTGTTCCACTGTAAGTTATACTCGCTCAGGAAGTGTGCTTTTTTAATGGAAAGACAATCAAGAGCAACAGCACCAACTACCGACACAAGAGCGTTATAGGAGGAAAAATCTTCTGCTGAAGGATGGGAGGTTGCCATTATTTTTTGAGATGCTTCCAAAAGCGACAGGGAGGAATTTCCTTCCTTTGTCAGATTTTTCTGAATAAGAATGGAATGGTAGCGATTTTCAAGCTGTGTGGGTTGGTCGTCCGGCTCAATATTAAAACGATTGGCAACATCGGAGAGGTTGGTGTTGACTTTGCCATTTATTTGCTGCTCTGTATAGGCCATCAAATAATATGGGAAAATAATATTTTCCTTGATCCAGTTGTTCGGGAACTCCTGTGGACGCTGACTAAAATAAGCAGAAATATCCAATGTGAAATTTGATTGTTTTAAAAGTGTAGGATGGCAGAAATTATAATCGAGACGATCAATGCCATCGTCAAATCGCGGATCAAGATCCTGCAACCACAAACGAATCATAAACATGGCAGATAGGTCGCCCAAAATGCCGATGCCGGAGTTTTCGCAGATAATATATTGGGAGTGATTCTGAAAATCCTTGAGATTTTGTACAAATTCAGGAGACAATCGCTGGCCACAAACATATCCTCCGAGGGAGTAACCAGACAGATAAATTGGAACATTTGAAGCGGTAGACCAGTCGTAGATTCCGCCAAGGAGGTTGGAATCATATTGGTCAATTGCCCAAAATATGGCATCGACACTGCTGTTGCAAATGCAGCTTAAAAACTCATCGGTTGTGTTCAAAAACTGTTTATAAATATCAACATGACAATTGGGATTGACTTGTAAAATGTGTTCTTTTGCAATATCGCATTTGTACATGCCGATTTCAGTGGGAACATAATTTCGCTGATGAGGGATGTTTTTGGCCATAACTGTATCGCCGTCAATGATGGTAAAATTTTGAACATCAAATTGCAGGAGATAATCAATCAGGGAACTGCCAACCGTCCCGGCACCAAGGATCACAACATGCTTTGAACTCATGATTGAGTTCAAATCTCCGTAAGTTGTAGAAGAAACCCAATTGCCCATAAAGTTGGCCAGACGAATATTTTTTACAGAACTGTCTGAAAGGTAAACCATCCCTTGTGTAACCAGAAATGAATGAATGCCGCATAGTTCAGCGTCGGTAACGTGGTAGTTTTCCTTCCACTGGAGAATGTCCGCCTCTGTATGCTGTTTGCTCAACAAAACTAGATAACTCCAGACTTTGTCAAAATCATCGACTCCAACGACAACGTTCTTGTTAAATGCACCGGAGAGATGAAATGTGATTTCCTGTTTGTTTCTGTCACCAAGAAAATTCAGGTGATTTTTAAGTTGCATATACCTCCACTCCTTTTGAATATTCTATATTACAAAAAAGCAGAACAACAAAAGCCGTTCTGCCTTTTTGAGATTCATTTTGATCTGAGTTGAAAAATCAGAAGAAAATGCCGCAAGTAATATCGCCCTTGGAAACAACCTGCTTGACCTGCATGATAAATACCTCCTTGTGATATATTCAGCAGTACGTATATGTATTCGTTAGAATGCATTTCACTTGCTGTGTCTGTATCTTATCACAAGAGGCTTTGATTGACCATATCGTCTGGTGTAATAAAAAATTACATGAGATGACAAGTTAGCATATGATGCTTCGCTTAAGATGAAAGACGTACAAAAGGTACAGCAATCATAATCTTCAGCCTCTTGCGAGCATACCTACCGGGTTCTGTTTTCCGGGTTGGTGCAGCCACTATACCAATCCGCATATTCACATTATACATAACTTCTCAAGACTACTTTCTGAAAAACAGATTACCGTGACTATTTTCATCTATATAAAGTTATAAAGCTCTTGCAATCTGACCCAAACTATGGTATATACATTATACGAAACATGATTTTGAAAGAACGAATTACCGTTCAATGATGTTAGAGTGAGGTGCCTGCCATGACCGCCGTGATCTATGCTCGCTATTCCTCGGACAACCAGCGCGAAGAATCCATCGAAGGCCAGATCCGGGAATGCACGGCTTATGCCGAGAAAAACGGCATCACCATCGTCAAGCACTATATTGACCGTGCTATCTCCGCCAAGACGGACAACCGCCCGGAGTTCCAGCGGATGATTAAGGACAGCGACAAGAAGCTGTTTGATATTGTGCTGGTCTGGAAGCTGGACCGTTTTGCCCGGAACCGCTACGACAGTGCCCGGTACAAGACCCAGCTGAAGAAGAATGGTGTCAAGCTCATGTCTGCCACCGAGATCATCTCCGAGGGGCCGGAGGGCATCATTCTGGAATCGGTGCTGGAGGGCTATGCAGAATACTACTCCGCCGACCTTGCTGAAAAGGTCGTCCGTGGACAGACAGAGAACATCCTGAAAGGACGCTGCAATGGTGGCCGTGGAACCTTTGGCTATACGCTGGATTCCGAGCGGAAGTTCCACATCGACCCTCTCACCTCGCCTTTTGTGCTTGAATCGTTCAAGAAGTACAATGAAGGCTCCACTATGAAGGAGATTCGGGACTGGCTGAACGAAAACGGCATCAAGAACCCGGTGGGCGGTGCGTTTACTTATAACAGTGTCGAACACATGCTCAAGAATCGGCGGTACATCGGAGAATTGAAATTCCGGGACGTGGTCGTGCCGGATGCCATTCCGCCCATCGTGCCGCTGGAACTGTTCGATGATGTTCAGGAAAAAATCGCCAAAAACAAGAAAGCCCCTGCCCGTAGAAAGGCAGAGGATGACTATCTGCTCACCACCAAGCTGTTCTGCGGCTACTGTGGGGCGTTGATGTTTGGTGAAAGCGGCACGAGCCGGACGGGTGAAGTTCACCGCTATTATAAATGTGCTACTGCCAAAAAGCACAAGGGCTGCAAGAAAAAGACTGTCCGCAAACAGTGGCTGGAAGATCTTGTGGTCAACCAGACCATGCAGCTTGTGAAAGACGATGCCGCCATGGAATCCATCATCGCCAAGGTCATGGAGCTGCAAAACAAGGAGAATACCAACATCCCCCTTTATGAAAAGCAGCTCCGGGATGCAGAATCCGGTATCCAGAATATGCTCAATGCGATTCAGGCCGGTATCCTGACCAGCTCCACCAAGGAGCGGCTGGAGCAGCTGGAAGAAACCAAGCGTGAGCTTGAAGCCCGCATTGCAGAAGAGAAGCTGGCAAAGCCCAAGGTCACGGAGGAGTTCATCCGGTTCTGGCTGCTGCGGTTCCGTAAACTGGACATGAGCCTGAAAGACCAGCGGCAGGCGCTGGTGGATACCTTCATCAATGCGATTTATCTGTACGATGATAAGGTTTTGATAACCTTCAACTATAAAGAAGGAACACAGACCGTGACTTTTGGAGAAGCGGCAGAAGCCGCATCAAAGGGAAATGGTTCGGATTTGGATTGCTTTACTGCACCAGAAAATGCCGTGAAATCGAAAGATTTCATGGCTTTTTTGTTTTTCTGGCAGAGTCTGCACACTTTTGCACATCTCCTGCACACTTTACAAAAAAGCCATGAACTCTTTGCATCGCTTGCACAGCATGTATTTCGCTGTACAAAAAAGAATCTTTTACGTGAAGAGCACTCGCGTCAGCTCGCGGCGTTCCTCTGCGTCCATCTGCCGGATGGCTTCAAGGATCATTTTACCTGTGATTTTTGTTGCCACCGGCGTTTTGTTTTCCGGGGGTTCCTGCGGCTTCGCACCTGCCACATCCTGCGAGTAGAAGTCGGCTTCGATCTTCTCAGCCAGCTCCAACCGGGGCTTGTCTTGCGTGTGGGCGTAGGTGTCCATCAGGACGGTGGCAGTTGCATGGCCGGTGTTGCCCTGCACCGACTTGAAGTCACCGCCAGATTGCAGCAGCTGGTAGGTGGCACTGGAGTGGCGCAGACCGTGGAATACGATCTTCTCAAACTCCGAGTGCTCTGCCCGCCACATACGGTACCACTTCGTCAGAACGTCCGGTGCAATGGGTAAGCCGTCTGGTAAGCGGAACAGCTGACCGCAGTTGCTGTACTTTTCCGGGGCGCTCTGCTCGTCCTGCTTCATCTTTTCCAGCCATGCCAGAAGCTCCTCTTTCAAGGGCTTGGTCATATACAGGATGCGGTTGGACTTTTTGGTCTTAGTCCGCTTGAGGATCAGCGAGGACTTGCTCCCCTCCCGTCTGTCCGGGAAGGTGTGGTAGATCTGGGTGGGGTCGATCTTGGACAAGGCGACCTTGTCGGCACGCTGCAGGGCTTTGTTCACCGAGATGGTTCCCCGTCCGTCTGCTGCATCAAAGTCGAGATCTCCCGGCTGCAAGCCGAGGATCTCGCCCTCACGGAGCGAGAGGATCATGCTCATGTGCACCGCCAGATGCAGAGCGGGGTTCTCGATGGTCTGCAGCGCCGCCAACATGGTGCGCTCATCCCAGATGGTGCGTTCTTCGGTGTTGATCTTGGGGGCTTCACGGGGAGTAGGCGATTTGTGAATCAGATCCCAGTCAACGGCATACGAAAAGGCGGTCTTCAGGAGCGTGTGGACTTCGTGAATGGACGTGCTGGATAACAGCCGTTTCTTCTGATTTTCCGTCAGCTCCTGCTTCACACCGTGCACATACTGCCCGCAGGGGGTCTGGCTCAGGGTGGCGTAGAACTGCTCAATGTCGTAGGTGCGGAGGTCTTGCACCTTCCGCTTTCCGATATACGGCACGATGAGGTTCTGCACCATCGCCACAGATTGGGTGTAGGTCTTGGGAGACCACTTGTGTTTGCTGGACTGAATGGGGATCCACTTGTACAGCATCTCCTCGACCGTCATGGTGTTGGGCACGAGGAAGGTGCCATCCAACAGTTCCTTCTCCACCGTGATCTTGCGCTCCTGCGCTTCGGCCTTGGTCTTGAAGGTTTCCCAGCCCTTGCAGGGCTTGCCAGCATGATCTTTGTAGTTGTATCGGACGGAATACGTGTTGCCACGTTTCATAATAGATGCCATAGATATTCCCTCCCTTAGACCGCTGCAAACCAATCGTCAAAGCTCTGCTTGCTCACCCGGATGCTGGTACCGAGGCGGATCACCTTGAAGTCTTTCGTGGTGTTGCACAGATTGTACGCAGCACGGTTGGAGATCGCCAACAGTTGGGCGATCTCCTCCACCCGGTAAACGAGCGGGGCGTGTCGGACGGTTTTGCTGGTCTGGTCAGAAGGTTCTACGGCAGGGGTTTCGGACAATTTCATTGTAGGGGATTCGGGCGCGATTTTCAAGTCCTCACGGGTCAGTTTAGCGGAATTTTTGCGGACATTCGTCATAGGCATGTCTCCTTTGCACTTCTCCAGACCCGGTGCAGCTCCGGTTGAGCGGCAACCTTATGGGCCGGTAAATATGTAAGGGTCTGCCGCTCCTGACCCGAAGCAGCAGCCTAAAAAAGTGCGAGAACTTGAATTTACGCGCCCCATGCGCCCCAAACTACACAAAAGTACCTTTCTATGTTGGTTTTACAGGGCGCATGACTGGGATGGACGCGCCCTTTTGGGGCGCATCTTGCCTTCTCTCCCGCCCCGAAGGGCGTGTTGCCGCCCCGCATCCGCCCGGAAGGGGCAGATACGCGCCCTAAGAAAACAGCGATAACAAGTCGAAACCACTGATTTGGGGCGCGTAGGGCGGGAGATTTTCACTTTTCGTGTGTTTTATGCCGCAGCAAAGGCGGGGTGGACGCATACACCCCGGAAGCCGCGGTACTTTCCCTCGATGTGCTTGGAAAAGGTCAGGCCATACTTCCCGGCATTTTTCAGCAGGAACTGGCTGAACTTCTTTTGCGGAACAGGCGATTCCAGATTATCCTCGCACCACTTGGTGTAGGCGCGGTAGAGATAGGTGGAGCGTTCCTCGGTGTCGGGCTTGAAGCGGACATACGCCGTTGCCTGCATGAACTGGGTCAGGTTGTCGCTGTCCGCCATGGCTGCTTCAAGGTTCTGGATGGAGCGCTCGCTGATGGTGAACTGATAGCGGTTTGCCAGCAGACGGTGTAACCCCTCCAGCATCCACAGCAGGATGCCGGGCCGCTCCTCGGACAGCTCTTCGATGAGGAAGGGATTATCCACCCGCGCAGGGTCACGGTCTTTCACCGTGATGAGGATCTGCCTGCGCCAGAAGCCGTCGCTGTCATCGTGAGCAGCCACAAGGTTGCCATTGCCGAAGCAGATGAAACGAACGTACAGCAAGCCTTGGACAGCCTGCTTGTTTTTCCGCTCGATGCACAAACGGTCCTCGGCGGTGACGATGGACTTGATGTTCCGTGTTTCGGGCAAAGCCACCATGTTCAGGTCGTCATCGACCATGACCAGCTTGTACTCCAGATTTGCACTGGCAAAGCGGTTCGTTTCGATGCGGAGGATGGATTCGGAGTGAGAGGCTTCCCCGAACAGCTTCTTCAGCAGCAAGCCGATGCGGGATTTTCCTTCGCCGCCCTTGCCGGTCATGACCAGCATCTTCTGCGCCTTGGTAGACGGGATCAGAAGATAGCCGAGATATTCCTGCAAGGTCAGAATGTCCTCCGGGATGAGCAGACCGTCCAGAAATTCCAGCCACTTGGTCGGTGCAGGGGCATCGGGCTGGTATTCCACGGGGAGCCGGTTCAGGCAGAGTTCCTTTTCCGGCACAAATCCCCGCTCGTCCAGAAAGTAGGTTCCGTTCTGGAGATGGATGCGGTCAAGCTGGGGTTTCCATTCAGGGGTATAGGTTTCGATACGGAGTGCGTCCAGAACCTGCTTCTCCTTCTTGGCAAGGTTGTCGAGCACAAAGTCACGGAGGTCGCTGTGGACTTCGTAGAGCAGTGCGTCCTCGTCTACCTCGCCGTTCTGGTCGAACAGCTTCTGTTTCAGGCACATCATGGGGTGTTTCTCTAAAAGGTACTGGCAGTAAGCGGTTTCACGCACTTTGCCCTTACTGTCTACCCAAGGGCATTCGCATTCTTCCTCTTCTTCCAGTTCGTCCTCATCACGCCAATCTTCGTTCCTCTTTTTCCAGTCGCTCATGCAATCCCTCCCAATACTTCCGTAGTTCGTTTTCGGTCTGCGGGTCCGGGAGCACCGAACAGTCCAGATAATATTCAACGATGTCAAGGTTCTTTATCGCTTCAAGAAAGCAGGGGTGAAGTTCTTCTGTGGGTGACTGCGGTGCATATCGGACCCGCCAACGCTGCAGACAGCGGTAATAGTCCAGCAGCTGCTGCCGGACGGTGGGCGGTCTGCGGGGAGCAAGCCGCACCTTGCCGTCGGCAAGTGCCATGCCGAAATCGTTCCTCAACTTTTCCACAGCCTTATAGGGAGAAAGTTGAAAAAGTCTGCCGACAAAATCGATCACATCGCCATCTGCCTGACAGGCGAAACAGTGGAAACGGCTGTCCACCTTCATGCTGGGGTGTTTATCCCCGTGGAAGGGACAGCACATCATGCCGTTCCGGTTTACGGCGAAGCCGTATAGCTCCGCTGCCTGCCGGGTCGAGATGGCGTTCTTTACGTCCGAAAAGACAGAGGTGCTACCCTCCGTCCCAATGGGCGGGGTACAGGCGAAAGAACGAAGCCCGGTGAGGGGCGTGGGTGAGGTTGGGTTTATTCACACATCGATCCGTCAGAGTGTTGTTCATTTGACCTCCTGCTGCGGTACGGCGTGGCTGCGCTCCTCCTTGCGGAAGAAGGCTTCCACGTTCTGTTGTGCGGTGCGGAGTTCACGCAGTTCGATCTGCGCTTTCTTGTAGCGGGTGTAGAACCCGTTTTTCTCCGAGGAAAGGGTCTGATATTCGGCATCCAGCTTTTTGAGGTCCGGCAGAGTCCGGAGCCCATTGGCCTTGAAATAGGCGCAAGCGGCCTCGTACACAGCAAACTCTGCACGGTGCTGCTCCTTGAACTTGGCGGGATTCCGCACAGTCTGGAGCTTCTGTGCAAGAGGCTTGTACTGCCGATAGACCACAAGATGCCCGCGCAGCTCCTTGAGGGAGACCATGCGGGCATCCAAGTCTTTGACCACCGCCAGTGCATCGTCGTGCTGGGTTTGCAGTTCGGCAATGCGCCGTTGCAGGGCATCTTCGCTGAGCAGCTTCTTCTCCTGCAGGAGACACAAGGTTTGCGACCAGCGTTTGAGGTTGAACTTTTTCGCCCAACGCTCATAGCCGATGCCCTTGCCCGCAGCAACGTTCGCCTGAATGTCAACCAGTTTCCTGATCTTATCCGGCTTCTTCTCGCTGCTGGGCTGGATGATGGCGGCAAGCTGGATGTTCTGGGAGAGGGTGGTCAGCACCTGCTCCTTTTCCAGCTTCTTGCTCAGTTTCTTGGCGGTGATGAACTTTGTCCGACCGGGCGGGCAGTAGCTCAACCGGCCTCGGCTCTCCTTCACGGCGATGCCGTGTTCCTGCATGAGCAATGCAGAAAATTCCTCGAAGGTGGTAGTCTTGTTCAGCACAGCGTAAATCTGCTTTCGCAGCTTGTCCAGCTCGGTCTGGTAGACGGTCTGGGTGGGCTGCTGCCCTTCGGCGGCAAGTTTGGCGTTGGCATGGTCGAGTCGGCGTTGTCCGCGCCGCTGCGCCCAATACTCGCGCTCCGAAACATGGTCGCCTTGGGCTTCCAGCAGATTGATCTGGTTCAGGTCGGCTTGCTCGCACATTTCCATGACAGCGACACGGAGGTGCCGGAGCATGGCAGAGGTGCAGCGGTGCTTCTTGCCCGCTTCCCAGTCGCACGGCTTGTCCATGAAGGGCTGCCGTTCCACGGTGCGGACACGCAAGCTGCCGATGACGATGTGGACGTGGATGTTCCCGGCACTGTTGTGACCGTCCGGGTGGGTGCAGACGATGGCGGGATGACCGGGGAAGTTGTCCTTGCAGAACTGCAAGCCAAGGGCTTGCGCCCGCTCCATGGTCAGGCCGTTCTCTACTGCGTCCTTCGGGTCGAAGCTGATGATATAATGGTGGGTCTTCACGTCCTCCCGCCCGCCGTTCTTGCCGTACTTGCGATTGGCAATCAGGCAGGCCATAGCAAACGAAGATTCGCCGCACTCAAGGGTGTCGAGCAGGTACGAATCCCGCAGCTTGGGTCTGCCCTTCTCGTCCAGAATGGGCAGACCGGTGTACTCGTTGTGCTGAAAGGTGAGATAGCTTTCGGCGGCGGCGTAGTTAGAGTTCTTCGAGCTTAAATGCTTGATGGTTGCCATACAGTTCACCAACCGTTTCTTCAGCTTTCAGCCGAAAGTTCGTGAGTGCGGACAGTTCCTCCAGAATTTGCGCCCGGAGATGTTCGGTGTCTTTGCCGCCGGAGTTGAAGTGCCGTGCAAGCTGGTTGAGGTTGCTGCCGACCTTGCTGCACTGGGCAGACAAGGCGGCAAGTGCCGCCAGTGCATCCTCGCCGCCCTGCGCCACAACAACGGTGTGCTTGACGTTCACGCCGTACAGGACACGGCGGACGAGTTCGGACTGGGTGAGGTGGAGTTCTTTGCAGGCGTATGCGATCCGCAGTTTTTCTTCTGCGGTCACCCTGACTTTGATGATGTGTGTCTTTCGTTTTCGCGGCGTGTCATTGCGGTTCTCTCGTGCGTGTGCGTTCGGACTTTTCATTTCAGCCATATTCGACCTCCTGTGAAAATGATAAATGCCCGCTCCGGGATGGAGAGGGCTATGTAATGCGACACGCCGCATTCGCACCAACGGTGCGAAGCTAGAGCAGGGTTTGGGGAAGGCACTCCCCAACAAGGATGACTGAGTGGACAGCAATTTTTCAAGCATTGAAAATTTGTGGCCACAGGTCGATACTTGCTTTCGCCCTTTCCGTGCAACACTGAAAATTTCAGAAGTCGAACCGCAATGCACGTTGAAAATTTTGCAGAGCAAAACGTGTGAAAAGGCAAAGCCCCTGCTCATGGTCACCGTTCACACCGAACGCAGTTCCTACCCCTGTTTTGCAGCGGCGTTGTCCGGCTCGCCCACAGAAAGTGTGAGGTCATGGCGCAGTATCTCGTTCAGACGGCTTATGTAAGATTCAAGGTACAGTATGAAGAAAGCCGACGCAGTGCGGACACTACAACCTGCTTCTTTCAAGCACAAGAATAACACTTTGAAGTTGTGCGGTCAACAACTAAAAACAAATTTTGGAAGATTGAACAACTACATAAGATTTTATTTGTGAAAAAGAAAAATACCGCCCACGTAGCGCAGCGATGATTTTGTCGGGTGAAACGGCGGCAAAATAGATCGGGTGTGTTGCGGGGCGGTAAAAATCTTCATGGAGAATAAATCCTCGCCGTTCTGTACTTTTCTACAAAATTGGTGGGATTTGCGATAAAGGGTATCATGGATTGCGGAGCGCGTCAAGATGGTTTTGCAAGTTTTATTGCGGTAAAGCGGTAAAAGTATGACACTTTTGGCATTCAGAGCTATTATAGCTCGATTTTTTGATGAGCCAGAGCATCTAACTTCTCAGCAACATCTCGTTTGCATTGCTCAACAGTAATATATTGTTCGGCAATTTCTTGCTGAGCGGATAGGCTTATCTTTCCAGTATCATCAACAGGGAATGGGACCAAAAGTTCAGAAACCATAAAGGGAGGGAGTGAAGAGTATTCGTTTTCTCCGTTATCACCAACACGACCCTTCTTTGCATTTCGGAAAATAGGTTCCATAATAAATTTGGCATATTGAAGGTTAATGTCAGAAAATTTTGGAAGCAAAACTCCTCGATGATTTGTTGCAGAAAACTCTGATGAGTGGAACATAAGATACCCAGCAAGGCCATCAATCACCCAGCTCAAACAAGGGGTATTATAATCAGCGGTATCGACATACGCAAATGCCCCAGAAGTGTTTCCCGAAAAGAGAGGGACTGCGCCAGGATGTTCCTGAGTATAGCTTCTAGTATATTTTCCGCTTCCTCGAAGAACCGAAAACAGATCCGAAATCTTTTTCTGGGCAAAATGGTAGCAGGACAAGTCTACACAGACGTTGCTTTCTACCACACGGTCTTTTTGATGGAGAAGAGATTTTCGCATATCTTCAAGATAGTTGAAAATTTCGACCATAATTTCCTGTTGCTCTAAGTCGTAACATCCGTTGCTTTTTACAGGAAGTTGGATGGTGACAGGAGCCAAGTTGTGAGAGTTGGCTTTGTGTGCATGATTGAATCCATATTTTTCCTTCATATCATTAAGCGCAACGCGAACATACTAAGGGCTGATATCCTTGCGAAGTACTTGAACGACGATTCGATCGGTATTGACATAAAATGGCTTCGTATGAATTACAAAATTGCGGCCGGCCGACCCATCACCGTTTGTAGCAAAGCTAAGAACAGGGTTATCCACGTTTGCACCAAAGGGCTCTTTTGGAAGTCTTTTTATGAATGCCACAGGTTCTTGACCAGCAGTATAGACGGGAAAATCGTCCGGATTGTCAGTGTTTAGAGCATTTAATTTTACACGATTAAGTCCGATTCCAGAGGAGGATAAACGGAACACGGCAGGGTCGATTATATTAACCATTTGACGAGAAATTATTGTTTTTTTTTCTCCAACTCATAAAGTGGCTCGCGATATTCCATTAAAGAAGATGAAACATCAGAAATTAAAGTGGCGAGGCCGGAAAGAGTGATGGTTTCAACATCATCTTCCACGCCAAGCTGAATCTTTTCTTCTCTTGTCCACCAACGATCTACAGCCCAATGCGCACTGGTATAAAATTTATCAATACTTATAATTTTGCAGCGTGGGTCATCCGTTCTGAATTTTATCTTTGCTCCCTTAAACATATTAAACAAATCCGAGGCCGCTTCCAAATCATTTTGCTCGATATCAAAGCGATAGACATCCCGCGTTTCGCCGATTTCTGAGCAAAGATATGTGAATACCGGAGAGATTTGCTTGGGAAGAGTGGGAATTCCGCCAACATTAAGAGGAATCTTTTTAGTGAGTGCGAGAATATAGGTCTTTTTGTTGGTCGTAAAGAATGTGTTTAATGGCAAAGAAATCACCGCGTCGATATCGCACTGGCCAAGAATAAAATCTCGTAATTTTTTATCGTTACTCCGATTCATGATTCCATCTGGCACGACAATAAAAGCCTTTTTTCCGGGTTTGAGTGCGCGGACAATCCATTCCATGAACAGCCCTTCGATGCCCATGGCACTGATAGAAAAATATTTCTTTAATTCATCATCCTTCGAGATTTCTTCTTTTAGATTGCTACTGCCACTCATAACATATGGTGGATTTGTAAGAATGAGATCGTACTCCTCTGTTACCGGCTTGGCTAGAGTTCCGAGGATAGAGTTGGTTTGCAGAGTGAAGGTGCTATTAAATAACTGCGCAAACTGCTGAGTTAGATTCGGATGCTCTCTGATTAGCTCGGACATATAAATTAGCATATTCGCCTTTGCAAGTATAATGGTTTTCTGCTCATCTTTGTCGAAGCCCTTATCATAGCCGACAAGCGTAATTTTAGGAACAAGCCGTTCGGCACCGTGTTCATCTGTTTCTATAGTGTATAGGTGATTAAGATTGTGCAAAATAGGCTCAAGCAAGAATTTACCAACGCCACATGCCGGGTCACAGATTTTCATTCCAGACTCAATATCGGCCATGTTCACAATCGCTCGAACGACCTTAAGCGGCGTAAAATATTGTCCCCAGTTTTTCTTGCTGATAGATTCTTTCAAGAACGTTTCAAAGAGCTTGCTTTTAAAATCGTAATCAATGTTTTCAAGCGTACCAAAATCATTGAATCGTTTAAGGATTTTGTGAAAAACTGTAGCGTATCCAGAAACTGCTTTATCATCTTTAGATACAAAAATAGTACCATTAATGATTGTGGTTTTGTCTTTTGGATTTCCGGGAAAAAGCTCTTTGATTTTTATACGGATAACAGAAGCATAGAATTCGAGCACATCGTTTTCATTATTACCGGAATATTTTCCAAGTAAATCATAAAACGAATACATGCCTTTTAATACACCAAGATCACTCAGATATTTGAAAATGAAAATCTCGACAAAGGTGTAGAGGCAATTTTCTGGAGTTGCACCAGAAACGGCCCATAAATCCTGCCATACTTTCTGAGCAAGCGGAAGAGGATCAACAGATGCCGCGGCTCTTAACATATCATTTGAAGCATTGATGGATGCGCGAATTTTGTTAATCAGAACAATACATTCAGAGCTAGTTTTATTGAAATTGAGAGTTATTTTACTGCCGTTTTCCTGCAAAATCTCGTGACCAGTTAAAGGATTGACCCAGATACTCTTACTTCCGTCAGTAATAATATAAACTTTTGCCTGCAAAGCTTGTGCCGTACCTAATTCTTGCACAATTGCCTTCTCGATTTGCTTTTCAGTACGAAGTTGAGAAGGCGTTTTGTATTCGATGGCAGCAATTACTACGGGTTTTTTAACAATTAGTGCATCCGGCTTTTTGCTTTCAAATGTTTCATAATCCTTATCAGGAATTAGTTTTGCTGACTTTAGTGCTTTTAAGGTTGTTGCTCCGATGTTATAAAAATTCCAATCTCCCATTTTTTCAGGAGAATCTATCAAATTTCTCTGAATTAACTCTTCACTCATTGGTAGTAACTCCTTTACAATGATTTGTGTGATTGGCAAGATATTGATCGATGTCGTTTTGCCGTATGCGAAGAGAACGACTTCCTACACGTGATGCTGTAAGCTTTTTACTTTTTATAAGACGACGAATGGTCTTTTCTGATACCTTTAAGTATTGTGCCGCTTGCAATACAGTGAAAATTTCATCAGACATAGCACATTTCCTCCATTTTGTCAAGTATAACATTTGTCTGGGGCTAGTGCAAGGGAAAATTCAAATTATATATGGAAAAATGAGGACTATAATAGACTAAAATGGACAATAAAGGTCATATTGAAAA